>Ga0213822_1000146_pt1 | contig 69936 bp, 63 predicted proteins | sample MC6MC0908MG_FD_179872 | JGI IMG/M metagenome (GOLD analysis project Ga0213822, IMG submission 179872) | Enriched soil aggregate microbial communities from Iowa State University, Ames, United States - MC6-MC0908-MG | ecosystem: Environmental > Terrestrial > Soil > Unclassified | place: USA: Iowa... | reverse complement strand
AAAGGATATTTTTATGTTGTCGACCGCAAAAAGGATATGATCATTGCCGGCGGGTACAATATTTATCCTAGAGAGATAGAAGAGGTTTTATATGAACATCCAGATGTGCTTGAGGCAGTGGCAGCAGGGATTCCTGACCAATATCGCGGCGAAACCGTCAAGGCGTACATTGTTTTAAAAGAAGGTTCAACTATCTCTACAGATGAAATGAACCAATATGCAAGAAAATATCTGGCTGCTTATAAGGCCCCAAGACTATATGAATTCAGAGAGGAATTGCCGAAAACGGCAGTTGGAAAAATTTTACGAAGAATGCTTGTTGAAGAAGAAAAACGAAAAATTGAGGAAGAAAGCCAAAAACACGCCTAACTAAGGGAATTGTCATTTTTTTTTGAACATAAAGGCTTGTCTTACAATAAATTTTATAATAGGATGATAAAGGTCGGTCAGAAATTCTTGACAGAAATTAATCTACTATTTATTATTAAAATATGAATGATGGTTCATTCATATTTTTCTTTTTGCTAATAAAACTTTGAGAATTGTCCAGCTACAGAGCCTAAGGGCTTGGGGGCATAAGCCTCTGTACAAGGCGCTTCGACTTTTCCAAATTTCTTCAAAGGGGGGATAGACTTGAAAAAAAGTAAGCCAAAATATATGCAAATTATTGATGCCGCGGTCATTGCCATCGCTGAAAATGGGTACCACCAAGCCCAAGTTTCAAAAATTGCGAAACAGGCAGGAGTAGCGGATGGCACCATTTATCTTTATTTTAAAAACAAAGAAGATATCCTAATCTCACTCTTTGAAGAAAAAATGGGAAATTTCATTGAAAAAATAGATCAAATGATTGCAGGAAAAGGGACGGCGGCGGAGAAGTTATTAATGATGATAGAAGCCCATTTCAGCATGCTGTATAAGGATCATCACCTTGCGATTGTGACCCAACTGGAATTACGCCAATCCAATAAGGATTTGCGCCTCCGAATTAATAATATTTTAAAAGGGTACTTACAGGTGATTGATAAAATTATTATAGAAGGCATAGAAACGGGAGAGTTTTCACCAGACCTTGATGTACGACTTGCCCGGCAAATGATTTTCGGTACCATTGATGAAACCGCGACATCATGGGTGATGAACGAGGAAAAGTATAATTTGCTTGCACTGGCATCCCCAGTCCATCATCTCTTGATTAATGGCTGCGGGTTTGGAAGAGCAGCAGAATAGGGGGAGTTATTTTGGAATATTTAAAATGGTCGTATCAAAACAGTATTGCCACTATTACGATTCAGCGTCCTCCAGCAAATGCCCTTTCGTCTGGTCTTTTAAGGGAACTGTCGGTTGTCTTGGATGAAATTGAGCCAAACCGTGACATTCGAGTGATAGTTATTCATGGAGAAGGCCGCTTTTTCTCAGCTGGAGCGGATATTAAAGAATTTACCACTGTAACTTCTTCAGAAGGGTTTACGAACCTTGGTAAGTTTGGACAAGATTTATTTGACCGCATGGAAAAGTTTCCAAAACCGATTATTGCAGCGATTCACGGGGCAGCCCTTGGTGGTGGTCTTGAATTGGCAATGGCTTGTCACATCCGCTATGTTAGCGAAACTGCTAAACTTGGTCTTCCGGAGCTGCAGCTTGGGTTAATCCCTGGTTTTGCCGGTACACAGCGCCTGCCAAAATATGTAGGAGTTGCAAGAGCCGCGGAAATGTTGTTCACGTCTGAGCCAATTACAGGAATAGAGGCAGTTCAGTACGGGCTTGCCAATCATGCTTATCCGGAAAATGAAGTATTAGATCAAGCTTATAAATTAGCTGGAAAAATCGCTAAGAAAAGTCCTGTCTCCATTAGAGCAGCCGTTCAATTATTAAACTATGCGAAAACAGAAGAATTTTATGAAGGCACTAATAAAGAGGCAGAATTATTTGGTGAAGTTTTTGTTTCAAATGACGCAAAAGAAGGAATTCAAGCCTTCCTTGAAAAAAGAGAACCAAACTTTAAAGGTGAATAATTTCTTTAAGCAGGCCCCATGCTTAAAGAAGTTAGTATAATTTTTTTACGAAAAATTTTCTCAATCTTTCAAACTGAGCGAATGCTCGAAAATTTCTAGGAGGGAAACCATGAACATTTATGTATTAATGAAAAGAACCTTTGATACGGAAGAAAAAATCTCCATTTCAGGTGGAAAAATCAATGAGGATGGTGCCGAATTTATCATCAATCCTTATGATGAATATGCGATTGAAGAAGCGATTCAATTACGGGATGCCAATGGCGGCGAAATAACTGTTCTTTCTGTCGGCAATGAGGAAACGGAAAAACAGCTTCGTACCGCACTTGCAATGGGTGCTGATAAAGCTGTCCTCATCAATACTGAAGACGATATCGAAAATGGCGATCAATATACAACAGCAAAAATTCTTGCAGAATACTTAAAAGATAAAGATGCTGATTTAATCATAGGCGGAAACGTTGCGATTGACGGCGGATCAGGGCAGGTTGGCCCACGTGTTGCCGAGCTGCTGAACATCCCTTATGTAACAACCATTACCAAATTAGAAATAGAAGGAACAAATGTAACCGTTACCCGTGACGTGGAAGGTGATGCTGAAATCATCGAAACAAGCTTGCCTCTTTTAATCACAGCACAACAAGGACTTAATGAGCCGCGTTATCCTTCTCTACCAGGTATTATGAAGGCGAAAAAGAAGCCGCTTGAAGAATTAGAATTAGACGATCTTGACCTCGAAGAAGACGATGTCGAAGCAAAAACAAAAACAATCGAAATTTATTTGCCGCCAAAAAAAGAAGCAGGAAAAGTATTAGCCGGCGATTTGAATGATCAAGTGAAAGAACTTGTTCACCTACTTCATACTGAAGCAAAAGTAATTTAATCGTACTCACATAAAAATGTTTTTTCAGGAGGTAAACTTACATGTCAAGAAAAGTAGTGGTATTAGGGGAAGTTCGAGACGGGTCATTACGAAATGTTTCTTTCGAAGCAATTGCTGCAGCAAAAACGGTTGCAGAGGGCGGAGAAGTTATTGGGGTCTTGGTTGGTGAATCTGTAAGCGCTTTAAGTGCTGAGCTCGTTCAAAATGGAGCAGACCGCGTTGTCCTTGTTGAAAATGAGAAATTAAAGCAATATACTTCAGATGGTTATGCCCAAGCATTATTAGCTGTGATTGATCAAGAACAACCAGAAGGACTTGTTTTAGGTCATACAGCACTAGGTAAGGACTTGGCACCAAGAATTGCCGGTAAGCTTTCATCCGGTCTCATTTCTGACGTAACAGCAGTAGAAGAAGCTGGCGGAAATATCGTGTTTACAAGACCAATTTATTCCGGCAAAGCATTTGAAAAGAAAATTGTTACTGACGGATTAATTTTTGCAACGGTACGTCCAAATAACATTGCCCCATTAGAAAAAGATGAAAGCAGAGCAGGAGAAGTATCCTCCCTGTCTGTTGATATTAAAGACCTTCGTGCCATTATTAAAGAAGTAGTAAGAAAAGCAAGCGAAGGTGTTGATCTAAGTGAAGCAAAAGTGGTTATTTCCGGAGGACGCGGTGTTAAAAGTGCTGAAGGATTCGAGCCATTGAAAGAATTGGCTCAAGTATTAGGAGGAGCAGTAGGTGCCTCTCGTGGTGCGTGTGATGCCGACTATTGTGATTACTCATTACAGATTGGCCAAACTGGTAAAGTTGTAACGCCGGATCTATACATTGCCTGCGGTATTTCTGGAGCCATCCAGCATTTAGCCGGTATGTCCAACTCCAAGGTAATTGTTGCAATCAACAAAGATCCTGAAGCAAACATCTTTAAAATTGCTGATTACGGAATCGTTGGCGATTTGTTTGAAGCCGTTCCATTATTAACAGAAGAGTTTAAAAAGCTTAAAGTTCATTCATAATAAGAAAAGCTCCAGCGCCTAGCCCCAAGGCGCTGGAGCTAGCCAATAAGAAAGCGGAAGCGAGTGGAATGCCCTGCTCGCTTCTATATTTTGGGGAATACTTTGGCTAAAATAAGGGAAAATAACGAGTAGAGCAATTTATTAGCGTGATTTTCCAATCGATGTTATACTTTCGGTAGTATTTCAGTATTAATTATGGGGGTAAATAAAAATGGCTATTTCACATTTAACAGATCAAAACTTTACTGCTGAAACAGGTTCAGGTACAGTACTTGTCGATTTCTGGGCACCATGGTGCGGACCTTGTAAAATGATCGCTCCAGTTCTTGAAGAACTTGATGCAGATATGGGCGATAAAGTAAAAATCACCAAGCTTGATGTGGATGACAACCCACAAACAGCTGCTAACTTTGGTGTCATGAGCATTCCAACATTGTTGGTTATGAAAAATGGCGAAGTTGTTGACAAAGTTGTCGGCTTCCAACCAAAAGAAGCATTAGCTAGTGTGTTAGAAAAACACATCTAAGTTATTGCGATACAGATATAAACCTTAACTGGAAATTGTTCCGGTTAAGGTTTTTTATTTTCTAAGAAAAACCTCCCACTTCCCTTTATGAGCTGTTTGCATTAATATTTTATAAGATAGTGAAAAAAGTGATGGAGTGGAGTGGCCAGAAATGAATGAAACCATTAAGCAAAAACTGACACTGCTGCCTGATCAGCCTGGCTGCTACTTAATGAAAGACCGTCAGGGAACGATCATCTATGTGGGGAAAGCAAAGGTACTAAAGAACCGTGTTCGCTCCTATTTCACCGGGTCGCATGATGGAAAAACTTTAAGACTTGTCAATGAAATCGAGGACTTTGAATATATTGTTACCTCTTCAAATATAGAAGCACTCCTACTGGAATTGAATTTAATCAAGAAATACGATCCGAAATACAATATCATGCTAAAGGATGACAAAAGCTATCCGTTTATCAAGCTGACAGCGGAAAGACATCCAAAACTCATCATTACAAGGAAAGTGAAAAAGGATAAGGGTAAATACTTTGGCCCCTACCCGAACGTCGGGGCGGCCAACGAAACCAAAAAGCTGCTTGACCGTATTTATCCGTTACGAAAATGCTCCACCCTGCCTGACCGTGTCTGCTTGTATTATCATTTGGGGCAATGCCTGGCACCATGTGTGAATGAAGTAAGTGAAGAGCAATATAAGGAAATGACGGATGAGATAACGCGTTTTTTAAACGGCGGGTATAAGGAGATTAAGAAAGAGCTAACAGAAAGAATGACCGATGCAGCAGAGGAACTTGATTTCGAACGGGCTAAGGAATACCGCGATAAAATTGTTCATATTGAAACGATTATGGAAAAGCAAAAAATTACGATGACAGATTTTACCGATCGAGACGTATTTGGCTATGCTGTCGATAAAGGATGGATGTGTGTCCAGGTCTTCTTTGTCCGCCAAGGAAAGCTTATTGAGCGGGATGTTTCCATGTTCCCAATCTATAATGAGCCAGAGGAAGAAATTTTAACGTTCCTTGGACAATTTTACACAAAATCAAATCACTTCAAGCCAAAGGAGATTCTCATTCAGGATGAAGTGGATTTGACAATGGCTGAACAGCTGCTTGAGGTGAAAGTGCTGCAGCCTCAGCGCGGACAGAAAAAAGATCTCGTCAAAATGGCCATTAAAAATGCAAAAATAGCTCTAAACGAAAAATTCTCCTTGATTGAAAAAGACGAGGAAAGAACCATTAAGGCAGTAGAAAACCTTGGAGAGTTGTTGGGGATCTACACCCCGCACAGGATTGAGTCCTTTGATAACTCCAATATCCAAGGAACAGACCCTGTATCGGCGATGGTTGTCTTTATTGACGGGAAGGCAAACAAACGGGAATACCGCAAATATAAAATTAAATCGGTTAAAGGCCCTGATGACTATGAATCAATGAGAGAGGTTACGAGAAGAAGATACTCTAGAGCCTTGAAAGAAGAGTTGCCACTTCCAGATTTAATTATCATTGACGGCGGAAAAGGGCATGTTGAGGCTGTCCGGGACGTACTTGAAAATGAACTAGGTTTGGATATCCCGCTTGCAGGGCTCGTGAAGGATGAAAAGCACCGGACATCACAGCTTCTCTACGGAAATCCATTGGAAATTGTCCCGCTCGCACGGAACAGCCAAGAATTTTATTTATTACAAAGAATCCAAGATGAAGTACACCGCTTTGCGATCACCTTTCATCGCCAAATCCGTGGAAAGTCCGCCTTCCAATCGTTACTTGACGATATTCCGGGAATTGGTGAAAAGCGAAAGAAACAATTATTAAAGGAATTCGGATCTGTTAAGAAAATGAAGGAAGCCACGTTTGAGGAATTTCGAGCCCTTGGAATTCCAGCCAATGTCGTAGAAGAATTAATCAATAAACTTCGTTCATAAGCATTGTCAGAAAAAAAAGAACATGCTATAATGAGTGAAAATTTACGTTACTATCACTTTATAGTACTAAAGTGAAGGTAGAGGTGCGAGCTTCAAGAGTAGTGGTTCTGAGAAGGATGAGCTTCGTAGAAGAATCATGAAAGGGAATGTTCGCCGAAGTGAAGAAGGTCTCATTTCTTTCTTTGCTGGTTCTGCATTTAATAAATGCAGGATTGTCAAGACTTGTGTCTTGGAGAGCTATCTTACATTGTTTGTACGAAAATTTATTTTTTCGTGTTCTTGAAGCAATGAGATGCCCTTCTCATTGCTTTTTTGCGTTTTTGGAGAATCTAAGATTATTCACTTGAAAGAAGGAGAAGGCAGCGATGGGACTAATTTTACAAAAATTCGGCGGAACCTCCGTCGGTAGTGCAGAAAGAATTTTGAATGTGGCAGCATGTGTAAAAGAGGAGATTGAACGAGGGAACAATGTCGTAGTCGTCGTTTCGGCGATGGGAAAATCAACGGATCAGCTTGTAAGCCTTGCAAAGGAAATTTCCTCGCAGCCAAATAGACGGGACATGGATATGCTGTTATCCACGGGGGAGCAGGTGACCATCTCATTATTGTCGATGGCCTTAAATCAACAGGGACTTAATGCAGTTTCCTTTACAGGCTGGCAGGCAGGAATCGTTACAGAACCAGTTCACGGAAACGCAAGAATCTCAAAAATTAATACGGAGGCAATCAAAACCCAGCTATCAGAAGGTAAAGTAGTCATTGTTGCCGGGTTCCAAGGAATAACAGAAGACGGTGAGATTACCACTCTTGGCCGCGGCGGGTCTGATACGACGGCAGTAGCATTAGCGGCTGCCCTTAAAGCAGATAAGTGCGATATTTATACCGATGTGACCGGGGTATTCACCACGGATCCTAGGTATGTCAAAGCGGCACGCAAATTATTATCTGTTTCGTATGATGAGATGCTCGAGCTTGCTAATTTAGGTGCGGGGGTATTGCACCCAAGGGCAGTGGAGTTTGCAAAAAACTATCAAGTCCAGCTTGAGGTTCGTTCAAGTATGGAGAAAATAGAAGGAACAGTTATTGAGGGGGAAGCAACAATGGAACAAAATCTAGTGGTACGCGGTGTCGCATTTGAAGATGAAATTACAAAGGTAACTGTATTAGGGCTTACCAATTCACTAACTAGCCTGTCAACAATTTTTACTACATTAGCTCAGAATCATCTCAACGTTGATATTATTATTCAAAGCACCACTGAAGGAGGAAGTGCCAATCTGTCCTTCTCCATTCATACAAATGATTTGTTAGAGACATTAAATGTACTTGAGGACAATAAGGATGTGCTAGGTTATGAGCAGCTCGATGCGGAGAATAAATTAGCAAAGGTATCAATTGTTGGTTCGGGCATGATCTCCAATCCAGGGGTAGCTGCAAAAATGTTTGAAGTACTTGCCGCAAACAACATCCAAATCAAAATGGTCAGCACATCTGAAATAAAAGTATCGGTCGTCGTCGAAGAAAATCATATGCTAAAAGCAGTCGAAGCACTACACTCAGCATTCGAACTAGGCAAATAGTAAAAAGGGTGTCAGGCACCAATACGGTGCCTGACACCCTTAATAACAAGACGATAGTGGAAATGATTCGAGCAATCTTTATTTAATTGGGTCTTTTGTGTCCCATTTGATGGTGAATTGAACTTTGTTTGCTTTTTTGACTGGGTGCTCGAAGGCTTCGGCGATGACTTCTTTTTGAAGCTCGATTTGCTGGGCAAGGAATCCGGCTTCCAGTTGGAAAAAGTATTCTGCTTTTGATTTCACCCGTGACACAATCAGTGGACTTGTTAATTCAATTTCGATTTCATTTTTCGTTTCTTTTTTCATTTCAAGCTGACCCCACGAAGCATTGATAAAAAACTCAATAACTTGATCAAAATCAGCTAATGGAAATTTTCTTGCAAGACGCTTACCTGCCCAATATAAGATTTCAGGGGTGTCATTTCCTAAAATTTCCGGCAAAAGGACTTCTCTGATTAACTCATATCCAAATATCGATATCGTTCGTGGTTCAGCGGCATTCACGTTTAAATCAACAGCTGTACTTTCTTTCACATATTTCCCCTCTTTCTATTATTCTATTATATACAATTTGTGTTAAGTTTCAGTACAGTTTTGTTTGGAAAAAGTAATGTTATTGTGGAATACCTAATCATATTTACCATCATAATTATTTTTTCCTAAAAAGTAAAAAGTTCAACAGTTAGATGTTGGTAATTAAATGCAAAAAATATTGGTTTTATTTCAAAAAAAATCCAATCGAATGGAGCGGTTCACGGCATTCTATTATAATATCAATATATTTTAAACATTTTATTTTTTAATAAAGATTGTGTATCCGTTTTCTTGACGCTCTATGTTGTTGGGAGTAAAATGGACATGTCACATAATTGTCACAGTGGTGCTAGGTTAAGGATTCTTTTAAGGGGAACAAAAAAGGGTAGAAACTTATCATCATTTTTTAAAAATTAAAGGGGGGTAAAATAATGGCGGGTAATCGAGAGTTTGTTAATCGCAGATTGCATTCGCTGCTGGGAGTTATTCCAATCGGAGTATTTTTGTTGCAGCACCTTGTAGTCAACCATTTTGTAACAGGAGGACCGGAATCCTTCAATAAGGCTGCAGGTTTTATGGGAAATCTGCCGTTCCGGATTGTTCTAGAAACTGTAGTTATTTATTTACCAATACTTTATCATGCAATCTATGGTCTTTATATTGCTTTTACCGCTAATAGCAATCTCAACAGATTTGGTACATACAGGAACTGGATGTACATACTTCAGCGTATAACTGGTGTCATTACATTGATTTTTATTGCATGGCATGTATGGCAAACTCGCGTAGCAGCCGCATTTGGTGCTGAAGTTTCTTTTGATATGATGCATGATATTCTTTCATCACCTTTCATGTTTGTATTCTATTTAGTTGGTATCATCTCAGCAATTTTCCACTTCGCTAATGGCTTGTGGTCATTCTTAGTAAGCTGGGGTATCACTGTGTCACCTCGTTCACAAGTAATTTCTACATACGTGACAATTGGTGTTTTTGTTGTTCTAGCATTTATTGCCGTACAGACACTAGTTGCATTTGTTTAATAAAAATTTCTGGGTCGGAAAAATAATGTATTTTGGATTGAGGGAGTGAGTCACGAATGGGTAAAGGTAAAGTGATCGTAGTCGGCGGCGGCTTGGCTGGCTTAATGGCTACCATCAAAGTTGCAGAATCAGGAACACCGGTAGAGTTATTTTCTCTTGTTCCGGTTAAACGTTCTCACTCTGTTTGTGCCCAAGGTGGTATTAATGGAGCAGTAAATACAAAAGGTGAAGGTGATTCCCCATGGATTCACTTTGATGATACCATTTATGGTGGAGACTTCTTAGCTAATCAGCCTCCAGTTAAGGCGATGTGTGAGGCTGCACCGTTTATTATTAATTTATTTGACCGGATGGGAGTTATGTTTAACCGTACTCCTGAAGGATTACTAGATTTCCGACGCTTCGGCGGAACACAGCATCACCGTACCGCGTTTGCTGGTGCAACAACTGGTCAGCAATTGCTTTATGCATTGGATGAACAAGTTCGCCGCCATGAAGTAGACGGCTTGGTTACAAAGTACGAGGGCTGGGAGTTCTTGGGCGCTGTTATTGATGATGATGGCGTATGCCGCGGGGTTGTAGTTCAAAACCTTAAAACAATGGAAATTAAGTCGTTCTCTGCTGATGCTGTCATTATGGCAACAGGTGGCCCCGGAATAATTTTTGGTAAGTCAACGAACTCTGTTATTAATACAGGATCAGCTGCATCAATCGTGTATCAGCAAGGTGCTACTTACGCGAATGGTGAAATGATCCAAATCCATCCTACTGCCATCCCTGGAGATGATAAACTCCGATTAATGAGTGAGTCAGCACGTGGTGAAGGTGGACGTATTTGGACGTATAAAGATGGAAAACCATGGTACTTCCTAGAAGAAAAGTATCCTGCCTATGGAAACCTTGTACCACGGGATATTGCTACACGTGAAATCTTTGATGTTTGCGTTCGTCAGAAACTAGGAGTTAACGGCGAAAACATGGTATTCCTTGATTTATCACATAAGGATCCACATGAATTAGACGTAAAACTAGGCGGAATTATCGAGATTTATGAAAAATTCATGGGTGATAATCCACGCAAGGTACCAATGAAAATATTCCCTGCCGTTCACTATTCAATGGGTGGACTATGGGTGGATTATGACCAAATGACAACCATCCCAGGTTTATTCGCTGCAGGTGAGTGTGATTATTCACAGCACGGTGCAAACCGTCTCGGTGCAAACTCATTGCTTTCTGCTGTTTACGGCGGAATGGTCGCAGGACCAAATGCAGTAAAATATATTGGTGGACTAGAAAAGAGTTCGGAAGCTGTTTCTTCTACTGTCTTTGACCGTCATGTGAAAGAACAGGAAGAGAAATGGAACTCGATTATGTCTCTAAATGGTACGGAAAATGCTTATGTGCTTCATAAAGAACTTGGAGAATGGATGACAGATAACGTAACCGTTGTCCGTTACAATGATCAGCTGTTAAAAACAGATGAAAAGATTCAAGAACTTTTAGAACGTTATCAACACATAAACATTCAAGATACTTCGAAATGGAGTAACCAAGGGGCAGCATTCACACGACAATTACAAAATATGCTTCAATTGGCCCGTGTTATTACGATTGGTGCTTATAACCGGAATGAAAGCCGTGGTGCTCATTATAAGCCTGATTTCCCGAAACGGAATGATGGGGAATTCTTAAAAACAACAATGGCTAACTTTGTTGATGCAAAGACTGCTCCGGAATTCCATTATGCTGATGTTGATACCTCCTTACTAAAACCGCGTGAGCGCGATTATACAAAAAAACATTAAACGAAAGGGGAGTAGGAAAGAATGGCAGACAATAAAACGGTAAAATTTACAATTATGCGTCAGGATAACGAGAATTCTCCTGCTTACGAGGAAGAATTTGAAGTTCCTTATCGCCCGAATATGAACGTTATTTCGGCATTAATGGAAATTCGTAAAAACCCTGTCAATGCAAAGGGACAAGCTACTACCCCAATCACTTGGGATATGAACTGTTTAGAAGAGGTTTGCGGCGCCTGTTCAATGGTAATCAACGGCAAGCCGCGTCAATCTTGTTCGGCATTAGTTGATCAATTAACACAGCCAATTCGCTTAGAACCAATGAGAACATTCCCAGTTGTCCGTGACCTTCAGGTTGACCGCAGCAGAATGTTTGATTCCTTGAAAAAAGTGAAAGCATGGATTCCGATTGATGGAACCTATGATTTAGGACCAGGACCACGTATGCCTGAGAAAAAACGTCAATGGGCATATGAGCTTTCTAAATGTATGACATGTGGTGTTTGTTTGGAAGCATGTCCAAATGTAAACAGCAAAACCAACTTTATGGGACCGGCTGTATTTAACCAAGTACGTTTATTTAATGCCCACCCAACAGGTGAGATGAATAAAGCAGAACGTTTAAATGCCTTTATGGAAGATGGCGGAATGCAAGGCTGCGGTAATTCCCAAAACTGCGTGCAAGCATGTCCGAAAGGAATTCCGATTACGACTTCCATCGCTGCCGTTAACCGTGATGCTACGATGCAGGCATTCAGAAATTTCTTTGGAAGTGACCACGACTAATATGAAGCGTAAGCGGCCGCTTGAGCTAACAAAAGAAAAGCGGAAGCACCACAACATCTTCAAACCTTCTTTTCTCCTGTAGAAAAGAAGGTTTTTGTCGTTTTTAGACTGAAGGATTTCAATAGTCCTGTTGGCATCCTTTTGATATACTTATAAATAATGTCCCAATGTAAAGGCAGGTATTTGAAGGTGAAATCTAAGCTTCCATTATTTATTATTTTGATCGGCCTTATTCTTCTAGCTGTTGGGCTTTGGCAATATGTTGATATGAAATTTCAAACGAAGGCATCGCTTAAGCAGGCAAAGGAAATCGTCTCCGAACAGCATACAGATACGCCAATCAAGAAAGTTGAAAACAGCCAGTCTCCAGGTATAGGAGATACGGTTGGCCTTTTAACGATACCTAAGATTAAGGCAGAATTGGCCATCGTTGAAGGAACAGATCCTGATGACCTTGAAAAAGGGGTAGGACATTACAAAGGTTCCTATTTTCCTGGTGATCAGGGGCAAATTGTTTTGTCAGGCCACCGAGACACAGTTTTCCGTAAATTAGGAGAGTTGGAAATCGGTGATTCCCTTAAAATGCAAATGCCATATGGGAACTACACCTATGAAATAACCCATACAAAAATTGTGAAATCTGATGACACCAGTATCATTACATTGCAAAATCAGGATGAAGAGTTAATTGTTACCACCTGTTATCCGTTCCGCTATGTTGGAAATGCACCAAAACGATACATTATATATGCAAAGCTCAAAAGTTCCTAATTCCAAATGGTTTTTATTTTCAGGATAGCATTTTTAAAAGAAACAATATTTTTTTATTAAATCATTCTTCATATAGCAAATATAGTCACTACATTTGTATCGTTCACATAAGATATGGTGACTAAATTATACCCACCCCACGATTCATTACTGGCGAAGGCAAGGAGGGTTACAATACTTGAAGGAGAATGATTATAATCACAAGCCGTTACTCACCAAACGTGAAAGAGAAGTATTCGAACTACTAGTACAAGACAAAACAACGAAAGAAATCGCTGGTGAATTATTTATAAGCGAAAAAACAGTTAGGAATCACATTTCAAATGCGATGCAAAAGCTTGGTGTAAAGGGGCGTTCACAAGCAGTTGTAGAGCTCCTTCGAATGGGAGAGCTAGAACTTTAATGATGACCGGCATCCATTTTTGGAGGCCGGTTCATCTTTTTATAAATCAATAGTTTGATTTTTTTGGAATTGTATTTCCACAAACCTTAGATGATAAAATAAACGCCCGCATCTTTTTATTTGACACTAAGCAGCAATTTTTACAGGCAAAAAGGAACAAAAGTTACATATGTTAATGGAAAATAGTAGAAATCTATTGAAAGTTTTATCAGTAAAATTTACAATACTAATAGGATAGAAGAAATAATGCTTTTATATAATTTAAAGGATGGTTTTTTTGGCAAATAAACAGGTACACATGGAGCTATTCTACAAAATGAGAGAGAATGATATCTTTGTGGATTGGGATTAATATATAGATAAAAGTACCATCTTACTGATCTTAAACCCGACAACATAGAGGCGGAAGTGAGTTAGACAATTGAGCTGACAACAAGCCAAGATGGGAGTCTTACTCATCTTGGCTTTTTATATGTTTCATTAATTTCGGGGAGAAAGGAACTGATAGAGAGAGATGAACGGTCCTGTTGAAGCAATTAAATGTGAGAAAAGAATGCTATTAATAAAATATTTGGATGAAAATATATGTAGATTTGAAACATTGTTCACTTGTAACAGAGATAGTATGTTCATTTTAGATATAGAAGGGCATGTAGTGCAAGGGAACCCAGCATTCAAAAATATATCAGGATATTCAACAGAGGAAGCTAAACAGTTGAAACTCCAATTCCTTTTTCCGATTGATCATGTAAATAAGGTATTTCATCATTTTCATAAAGCTATATTAGGTCAATTTCAGAACTTTGATTGTAAAATGATAAATAAAATCGGACAGCTTGTCGATCTAAATATAACGAATATTCCAATTAGTGTGGATGACCAAATAGTAGGTGTATGTGCAGTCGCAAGGGATATAACCGAATTAAAAAGGAAGAAAGAAGAAGTAAGAAAAATTGAAGAGATGCAGCGGATCTTAACTGACAATGTACTAGATCTCATAATCACAACGAATATGCAGGGGGATATTCTCTACGCATCGCCATCCTGTGAACATATTCTCGGCTATACAACTGATGAAGTAATCAACCAAAATAGCTTAACCTTCATTCACCCTAAGGATAAAAAGAAGGCGTATTTTAATCGGAAAAATACCCTTAGCACCCTGGGAAATATCCGGGCCTGCTATCGTATTCGTAAAAAAGGCGGGGAATATGTTTGGGTGGAATCTCTTTGTAAACCAATCATTGACCCTGAGACCTTTCATGTATTAGAAGTGGTAAGTGTTATTAGAGATATTTCGAAGCAAACGAAAGTAGAAGAAGAAGCTAAAAAACGGGAAGAAACATATCGGGATTTAGTTGAGTACTCACCCGATGCCGTGTTTATCGCAAGAGGGAATAAAATTCTTTTTATAAATGAAACAGGAGCAAAATTATTAGGAGCAACTAAAAAAGAGGATATTCTTAATAAGAAAATGTTAGAAATTTTTCATCCGGATTTTCATGAGATTGTAAAAAAACGCATCAAGATTGTTACAAGTGGGGATGCAACAGACTTTCATGAATACAAACTAATCCGTTTAGATGGCAACATTTTTGTAGCGGAAGTAAAGGCAATTCCTACTATTTTTCAAAATAAACCAGCAAGGCATATTATTTTTAGGGATATTACTGACCGCAAAAAGACACAAGAACTCTTACTAAACTCAGAAAAATTAAATGTGGCAGGACAGCTGGCCGCAGGGATTGCCCACGAGGTGCGAAATCCCCTTACGGCCATTAAAGGGTTTCTTCAGTTAATGGAGGCACAGTCAGATAATAATCAAACATACTTTGAAATTATTCAGTCTGAGATGGATCGGATTGAACTGATTCTTAGCGAATTATTGGTGCTTGCTAAACCGCATGAGTTAAAATTTGAAACAATCGAATTAATTACACTCATTGAAAGTGTAAAAACGTTAATCGATACCCAGGCAATAATGAATAGTGTTCACCTTGAAACAATCTATAACGCTAAAAATTTCACGATTAAGTGTGATCAAAATCAGTTAAAACAAGTGGTTATCAATATCTTGAAAAATGCGATTGAAGCAATGCCCAAAGGCGGTGTTGTCACAATTGAACTGAAAAAACACAGTTTTAATAAAGTAAAGATTCTTATTAAAGATACTGGCACTGGAATGCCTCAGGATATATTAAAACGTCTCGGAGAACCGTTTTTTACCACGAAGGAGGACGGGACAGGACTCGGGATCATGATTTCCAAACAAATTATTGAAAATCATGACGGGACGATTCACTTTTGGAGTGACCAAAAGGGAACCATGATTGAAGTAATTTTACCTATGGCGAGATCTAAGCAGGTATAGCTCCATTACGAATGGGGGAAATTGAAAAAATGAAACCGGCATCCACGTGGATGCCGGTTTCATTTTTTAATCATTCGTTTTCGTATAACTAAATTCTAATTCATCCTTTTGTTGATTGTAATCAACATGTAGATCATGTCCATTAAAATACCATAAATCTGTTCCTTCTATGAAAAAAGTTAATCCTTCAATTTCGGTTTTTACAGACATATCAACGGGATCATTATCAATCGTAAACGCAAGTGAAAAATTTTCTTGGATAGGGCTGCTGCCATAGATTTGCGTATAGAACCTCACTTTATCACCTTGTTTTAACTCCACTTCATCCTGAAACCACTTTATTGCCGCATTACTAATGTTTATCTCCATGATCTTCTCACCTTTGTTTATTATTAACACTGATGTTATCTGTTCATTATTCTATATTATCTCCAAGTAATGAGAAACTAATTTGATTCTTTATGAATATAGGCTGTGAGAATTTTCTTGAGCAAATAGATTCAGCTTGAAATTTTAACGAAAAAAGGTGAAAATAAGGACATGCTTTAATATATTGACTTGGTATTATTGGACTTGAGGAGAAACATCTTTTTAGGAGTGTTATAATAATGGACCACGAAAATCCCCAAAACGTAACTGGTGACATTTTTGCCAATATTGAAAAGGATTTACGGTATATTTCGGGAATCATCAAGCAAAAGGGAAGGGAAATGTTGAGTAATTATAAGATTACCCCTCCCCAATTTGTGGCCTTGCAATGGCTTTTTGAAGACGGCGATATGACAATCGGCGAGCTTTCGAATAAAATGTATTTGGCATGCAGCACCACGACCGATCTGGTAGATCGGATGGAGAAAAACCTTCTTGTTGAACGGGTAAAAGATCCAACCGATCGTCGTGTGGTAAGGATTCACCTACTTGACGAGGGAAAAAGGATCATTGATGAAGTCATAAAAAAACGAAAAGTATATTTAGAGGAAGTGTTAAAAAACTTCTCAACGGAGGAAATTCAACTTTTACAAAGCAGCTTGATGAAGTTGCATCAGGAAATGCGTTAAATGAGGCGAGAGGCTTGAAACAACCAATAGGTGTAATAGATTCCGGTGTCGGAGGATTAACCGTTGCCAAAGAGATTATTAGGCAGCTGCCAAATGAGAAAATTATCTATTTAGGAGATACTGCCCGCTGCCCGTATGGTCCAAGAACCAGGCAGGAAGTGAAGAGATTCACTTGGGAACTGACTACTTTTTTATTAGAAAAAAATATCAAAATGCTTGTGATTGCTTGTAATACAGCAACCGCAGCCGCCCTTGACGAGATTCGGAAGGAATTGTCAATCCCTGTTCTCGGGGTTATTAATCCAGGAGCACGAGCGGCGATTAAGCGGACAAAAAACTATCGTGTGGGCATTATTGGCACAGTGGGTACGGTCAAAAGTGGTGCATACGAAAAAGCACTGAAATCGCTAAACAGCCGGCTCTTCGTTACAAGTCATGCCTGTCCAAAATTTGTCCCTCTAGTGGAGAGCGGCGAATATAATGGACCGATTGCTGAAAAAATAGTAGATGAAGCACTGCAGCCATTATTGGATCAAAATTTAGATACATTGATTTTGGGTTGTACCCATTATCCATTACTTGAGCCCTTAGTAAAGAATGTAATGGGTGAAAATGTTCATGTTATTAGTTCAGGTGATGAAACAGCTCGTGAGATAAGTGCGATTCTCCAATATAACGGGCAGATAGACGAATCCGAGGACGAGCCTGAGCATGAATTTTATACGACTGGATCAACATGGCTCTTTTCAAAAATTGCCTCCCAGTGGCTCGGCATCCCTGTAGATAACGTAAATAAAATAAAACTATGAACCGGAGCTCCTATCGTTGTGATAGGGGCTTTTTTACTGTAATAAAGAGTTTCACGAGAATAATAGGAATAGTGATGAGTTAATGGGCAAAATTGACGAGTAAAATGAACTATTGACGAGGAAACGCTGATTTTAGCCGAGTAAATAGAATTCCTCCCCGAAAAAGAAAATGAAAAATCACCAAGAAGTGAACCTCTTAAAAATTTGTTCTATTTTTCTTTCACAAGACGGTCTAATTTCGCGCAAAGCTCGTATACATGATAGTACAAACTGTCTTAGGGGGGAATTAATGTGTCTAAAAATAAAGCTAAAATACTTGGTGTAACCGTGCTTAGTTCAGCCGTGCTCCTTTCCGGCTGTGGATTGTTTGGCGGTGAAACACAAAAGAAAATTGATCCGCCAAAGAGTGTAACTGTCACCAATAACAAAGCAAATAAAGATACGACGGCAAAAGAAAAAGGCAAGGTGGAGAACGGAGTTAAGACAGAACTTTACCTGATTGATAAGGATGGCTATGTTGTGCCGCAAACATTAAATTTGCCAAAAACAACTTCAGTTGCCACCCAAGCGCTTCAATATTTAGTGGCGAATGGCCCTGTGACGAGCATGATTCCAAATGATTTTAGAGCCGTCCTCCCAGCGGATACAACGCTTTCTGTTAACATTGATAAAGATAGTGGCGTCGCATCAGTTAATTTTTCAAAAGAATTTAAAGACTACAAACCGGAAGATGAGATGAAGATTCTCCAATCGGTCACTTGGACACTGACCCAATTTGATAATGTCAAATCAGTCAAGCTTAAAATGAACGGCCATGATCTTACGGAAATGCCTGTCAATGGCACCCCAATCAGCGAAAATCTATCAAGAGCGACAGGAATAAATATTGATACAAATGATGTCGTTGATATCACGAATACGAAGCCTGTAACTGTCTATTATATTGGCGGTGAAGAAGGCTCTTACTACTACGTTCCGGTCACACGACGAGTAAGCAACAATGAGAAGGATAATTATGCTGCGGTTGTAAATGAACTAATTAAAGGACCTAGTGGAAAATCTACCCTTGTGTCTGAATTTGTGTCTGACGCAAAACTGCTTGAGGCTCCAAAATATCAAGACGGAACAGTTACCTTAAACTTCAATAAGAATATTTATGACAGCAATAAGGAAATTTCACAATCGTTATTAGATGCCCTTGTCCTATCCTTAACCGAACAGCAGGGAGTTGAAAAGGTGGCTGTTCAGGTTGATGGTAAAGCAGAAATCAAGAATGATAAAGGGAAAAAATTATCTGAGCCGGTTACACGACCAGAAAAAGTCAATACGGGTAGTTTTTAAAAAAACATTTTTGTTATACTATATAGTGACAATGGAAGAGGTTGGCTCGAGCGCCGCCTCTTCTTTATATGAATATAATAGTATTTTTTGAAGGAGGAAGTTTTGTGCGCGTTGATGGAAGAGGGACATTACAGCTAAGACCGATACATATTGAAACAAACTATTTAATGCACCCAGAAGGTTCTGTCCTTATTTCTGTAGGGAATACAAAGGTGATTTGTACTGCCAGTATTGAAGAGCGAGTTCCTCCATTTATGAGAGGAGAAGGAAAAGGGTGGATTACGGCTGAATACTCGATGCTGCCGAGGGCAACAGAATCAAGAAATATCCGTGAATCCTCTAAAGGGAAGGTTTCAGGCCGGACGATGGAAATTCAGCGGTTAATCGGCCGTGCCCTTCGCGCGATTGTCGATCTTAGTGCAATTGGCGAGAGAACGGTCTGGATTGATTGTGATGTCATTCAGGCAGATGGCGGTACCCGGACTGCTTCTATCACCGGTGCATTTGTGGCAATGGCGCTTGCATTGAATACATTAGCCGAGAAAAAATCATTTTCAAAGTTTCCGATTACAGATTATTTAGCAGCAACAAGTGTCGGAATTTTACAGGGTGGCGGAATTGTGCTCGACTTAAATTATGCGGAGGATTCTAAAGCCCACGTTGATATGAATGTGGTGATGACTGGAAGCGGCGAGTTTGTTGAACTACAGGGAACTGGTGAAGAATCAACCTTCTCTTATGATCAACTGCAAGGCTTGCTGCATGCCGCGCAAGAGGGGCTCATGGAGCTATTCGAACAGCAAAAAGCGGCATTAGGTGAGGACATTACTCAAAAAATTGAGGGCAGAAGAAAGAAATAGGTTTGCAAGGGTTTGCTTATTGGCGGATAAGGTGAGTCAATCAGCGGATGAAGCGAGTCAATCAGCGGATGAGGCGAGTCAATCAGCGGATAAAGCGAGTCAATCAGCGGATGAGACATTTCAATTGCCAGATAGCCAACCCCAACTGGCGAATAAAGTTAGCAAATAGGGTGTTGCTTTGCCTGAAAATTAGTTATAAAAAATATTTATTGAAAATAAAGAGGCGATTACGATGAAAGAAGTTATTATTGCAACGAAAAATGCCGGAAAAGCACGCGAATTCGAGCATATTTTTGCAAGCAGAGGAATTGTGGTTCGGACGCTGCTTGATTTTCCTGAAATTCCAGAGGTAGAAGAAACAGGCACAACCTTTGAAGAAAATGCCATTCTAAAAGCAGAAGCTGTTTCCCAAGCACTCAATAAAATGGTGATTGGCGATGATTCCGGGCTTATGGTGGACGCACTTGAAGGAAGACCGGGAATCTATTCCGCCCGCTATGCCGGCGAGCCAAAAAATGATCAGAACAATACTGATAAAGTGCTATCAGAATTGCAAGGTGTTCCAGAAGAGAAAAGATCCGCAAGATTTTACTGTGCATTAGCTGTCGCCATACCAGGGCAGGAAACAAGGACGGTGTCAGGCAGCTGTGAAGGGCGGATTTTGGAAGAACGGCGAGGTACAAATGGCTTTGGGTATGATCCTGTTTTTTATGTACCTGAAAAAGGCGTGGCCATGGCAGAGCTGTCAGCAGATGAAAAAAATAGCATTAGCCATCGGGCCAATGCCTTGAAAAAGCTTGATGTTATCTTAGATTCTATTTTAAAGAGTGCAGGACAATCATGAGTAAGGTTTTGATCGTTAGCGATAGCCATGGATTGACGAAGGAACTCGAGATCATAAGAGAAAGACATCTAAAAGAAGTGGATTTAATGATTCACTGCGGTGATTCACAATTGATGCCCGACGACAAAGCCATTTCCGGCTACTTAACCGTGATGGGAAATTGTGATTTCGGCGGCGGTTTCCCAATGGACACCATTTCAGAAGCCGCAGGACGGAAATTCTTTATTACACATGGACACCGTTACTCCGTGAAATCTACGTTAATGAATTTAAAATATAAAGCACAGGAAGTTAATGCTGATATCGTCTGCTTTGGCCACTCACACGTCCTAGGTGCGGAAGTGATAGATGGTACCTTATTTTTAAACCCTGGGAGCATCCGCCTCCCGCGTGAGCGCTTAGAAAAAACATATATCATCCTTGATTTACAAAGCGATAAGATCATGATGTCCGTATATGAAGCAAATGGCCATGAAATAACCGATCTGGCAAGAGAATTTGTCATGTAAGCATGATGGGGGATTTACTCCCCCATTTCATTAGTAAAAAAATGAACAAAAACCTGTTGACTTTTCGATATTAGGATAATATAATAAATCTTGTCTTTGATACATGAATACGTCCCAGTAGCTCAGCCGGATAGAGCATACGCCTTCTAAGCGTACGGTCGGGAGTTCGAATCTCTCCTGGGACGCCATTTAACTACATACCAAAATATCAACTCACCTGTGCAGGTGAGTTTTTTTTGCCTTTTATTTATGCTACACTAATTTCCAACGACATACCGAAGGACGGATTCCGATGAAAAAACGGGAACAAGTGAAACGAAAAGATAATGTGGTCTATTTTCCCGGACTTGAAAAGAGATTAACAGATAAAGGTCTAGAAAGCCTTGAAAATAAAAAATTCAAAGAAGCTATCACCCTTTTGGAAGAAGCAAGGGAGTTGGATCAGGATAATGACGATATTTTAATCGGTCTTGTCCTTGCTTATTTTGAAGCGGGGTCATTTAAAAAAGCAAAAGTACTTGCGAAGGAAATGCTTTTAAAAGGAATCGGCGACTATTTTCAAATGGTCGATCTTTATTTGACTGTGCTGATTCAGCTTCATGAATACCAGGAAATTGTCTCGACCATCGAGGTATTATTAGATGAAAAAGAAATTCCGCTGGAGAAGCATGATCATTTTTTAACCATCTTGCAATTCAGCCGTAGAATGGCGGAGAATCGTCAGCACACGGAAGAAGAAAATAGTCCTGAGATTAAAGAATTGAATCTATTTTCAAAAAATACCGTTAATGAACATATGCTGCTGGTTGCTAGTTTATCAGATAAAAACATCCGCCCCTATCTCGATGAAATTATCGGTTATTTAAAAGCAGAGGCAGGCCATCCATTTCTGAAAACGATGCTGTTAACAATCTTAAAGGAACAAGAAATTGATAGAGAAATAATCGTCAAGAAATTTTCCGTCGAAGAGGTGGTCGTTCCGACTCAATTATCGGATGTCAGTGTGCAGCCAAAAATGCTAAAGGTTAAAAAATTATTAGAGGACAAACTGGAAAGTAATAATCCTGTGCTTTTTGAAACTACAGTTGGAATGATAGAGAGAACATTCTTTATTAGCTATCCGTTAGATCTTGAACCGGAAAGTCCTGCGGCTTGGGCTGGGGCTTTCCGTTTACTAGCAGAAGAATACATGGGCTTTGATCCCAAAATAGGTAAGATTGCAAATGAATTTTCTGTTCATCCGAAAGAAATAGGCGAGGCCATTATTAAAATTGAGGATATTGAGAAAATTTCCTACCCTAATATTTAGGTCTCGCTGTTGAAAGAAAGCAATCCTGTGATATAATGTAGGGGTTGCATTGTGTAAAAAACTATCTTTTACATTTAAAGTCAACTCGTCGATAGGCGAAGACAGAGGCGTAGTTGCACTTATGCCTGATAGGAAAGTTAACTTTCCTATCGGCGAAAAAATGGAAAAATGACTTGATGGACAAGGCATATTCCGACTCAAATTCGTTATCGAATGAAATGAGAATAGATTTGTTGGAGGGAAAAAAGGTATGACAGCAAAATGGGAAAAGTTAGAAGGAAACCGCGGTGTCCTTACAGTTGAAGTAAGTGCAGACCAAGTAAGCAAAGGCTTAGACGCGGCATTCCAAAAAGTTGTTAAACAAGTAAACGTTCCGGGCTTCCGTAAAGGTAAAATGCCTCGTGGAATGTTCGAAAAGCGTTTCGGTGTAGAAGCACTTTATCAAGATGCATTAGACATTCTTCTTCCAGAAGCATACGGAAATGCAATTGACGAAACAGGAATCGAGCCAATTGATCGACCTGATATCGACATCGAGCAAATGGAAAAAGGCAAAGAGTTAATCTTCAAAGCTACTGTTCAAGTTAAGCCTGAAGTAACATTAGGTGAATATAAAGGTTTAGAAGTAGAAGACCTCGATACAACCGTTGCAGACGAAGATGTTCAAGCGGAATTAACAACTCTTCAAAATCGCCAAGCAGAGCTTGTTGTAAAAGAAGAAGGTACTGCTGAAAATGGTGATACAGTTGTTCTTGACTTTGAAGGATTCGTTGATGGCGAAGCTTTCGAAGGCGGAAAAGCTGAAAATCACTCACTTGAATTAGGTTCAGGTTCTTTCATTCCTGGATTTGAAGAGCAACTAGTAGGAGTAGCTACTGGCGAATCAAAAGATGTAGAAGTAACATTCCCTGAAGAATATCATGCTGCAGAGCTTGCTGGTAAGCCAGCTGTTTTCAAAGTAACTGTCCATGAAATCAAAGGAAAAGAACTTCCTGAATTAGATGACGAGTTTGCCAAAGATGTTGACGATGAAGTTGAAACATTGGAAGCATTAAAAGAAAAAATCAAAACTCGTTTAGAAGAGAGCAAAAAGCATGAAGCTGAACACCACCTACGTGATACAGTAGTGGAAAAAGCTGCTGAAAATACAGAAGTTGAAGTTCCAGAAGTAATGGTTACGAATGAAGTTAACCGCATGCTTCAAGAATTCGAACAACGCTTGCAAATGCAAGGAATGAACCTAGAACTTTACTTCCAATTCTCAGGTCAAGATGAAAATGCTCTTCGCGAGCAAATGAAGGAAGAAGCTCAAAATCGCGTTAAAGCTAACTTAACATTAGAAGCGATTGCTAAAGCTGAAAACCTTGAAGTAACAGACGAAGACGTTAATGCTGAACTTGAGAAAATGGCCGGCACATACAATATGCCTGTTGACACCATTATCCAAGCTCTTGGCGGCGTAGATGGAATTAAAGCAGACCTTAAACTTCAAAAAGCAGTAAACTTTCTTGTTGAAAACAAGAAATAATGTTGAAATTATGAAGAAATTATGAATAAAAAACAAGGCGCGATAAAAAATCGTGCCTTGTTTTATACATTTTTCCAATAACATATTATAATAAGGACAGGGAAACCTTTTTAATGTCTAACAGCAGCGCCAAGGGGCTTTCGCTTTTCTTAATCAATGGGCAGGAAATTTTGATATACATAGCGAATAAATAATTTCCATAAGGTTTTAGATTTATTTTTTAAAATAATGGTTAAGATTAATGAGTACATAAGTTTTTGTTTCGAATGACACAAACAAAAAGCGAGAAAAGAGACATAATGATGAAAAGCGTTTTATTTCCAGTCCATTGGTTAAATGTGATACAATGCAAAATACATACCATTTAAAAATTAGAAAAACTCGGACATTGTTTGTGTAATTCGCAAGCTTCAAATGGGGTTAAACACGTTTTGAGGGGTGAAAGGATTGTTTAAATTTAATGATGAAAAAGGACAATTAAAATGTTCCTTCTGTGGCAAAACACAGGATCAAGTTCGTAAATTAGTGGCTGGACCAGGTGTTTATATATGCGATGAATGCATTGAGCTTTGCACGGAAATCGTCGAGGAAGAACTTGGTACAGAAGAAGAGGTAGAATTTAAAGACGTTCCAAAACCAAAGGAAATCTGTGAAATTCTCAACGAATATGTAATTGGCCAGGACCAGGCGAAAAAGTCGCTGTCTGTCGCAGTTTACAACCATTATAAGCGCATCAACTCCAATAGCAAAATTGATGATGTTGAGCTTTCAAAAAGTAATATTTGTATGATTGGACCAACTGGAAGCGGAAAAACATTATTAGCGCAAACATTGGCTCGTATTTTAAATGTGCCATTTGCTATTGCTGATGCAACTTCCCTTACAGAGGCTGGGTATGTGGGAGAAGACGTTGAAAACATTTTATTAAAATTGATTCAAGCTGCTGATTATGATGTGGAAAAAGCAGAAAAAGGAATCATTTATATTGATGAAATTGATAAAATTGCCCGAAAATCAGAAAATCCTTCAATAACCAGGGATGTTTCCGGTGAAGGTGTTCAGCAGGCGTTATTAAAAATTCTGGAAGGTACGGTTGCAAGTGTTCCGCCTCAAGGCGGCAGAAAGCACCCACATCAAGAATTTATCCAAATCGATACAACCAATATTTTATTTATCTGCGGTGGAGCTTTTGACGGAATTGAGCCGATTATCAAGCGCCGCTTAGGCCAAAAAGTTATTGGTTTTGGTTCAGAAAAGCAGCAAGAAGTAGATCAAAAAGAGCTTCTGTCAAAGGTATTGCCTGAGGACTTACTCCGTTTTGGTTTAATTCCTGAATTTATCGGGCGTCTTCCAGTAATCGCCAGTCTCGAACAACTGGATGAAGCTGCATTAATTGAAATTTTAACAAAACCAAAGAATGCACTTGTTAAGCAATATCAAAAAATGCTTGAAATCGACGATGTCGAGCTGCAATTTGAAGAAGGTGCACTGACTGAAATTGCTAAGAAAGCAATTGAGCGCAAAACGGGTGCCCGTGGGTTACGTTCGATAATTGAAGGGATCATGCTCGATGTCATGTTTGACCTTCCATCACGCGAAGATATCACAAAGTGCATCATTACAAAAGAAACCGTTATCGGTGACAGTGTTCCCAAGCTTGTATTAGAAGATGGAACTGTTGTGGCGGAAGAGAAATCTGCCTAATCGTACGAGACCTGGCTATCAAGCCAGGTTTTTTTGTGGCTTTCCTCCAATAAATGGATGATTAGCCAAAACCGCTTTTTCCTTGCCGATTAGTTTTTACATTTTGTAGTTTATTCCGCCTTTCTGCAGGAAATACTTATTAATATATATTGAGTATTTAGTTGGCAGGAGGGAAAAGTATGAGTTGGACGGGGATTGCTTTATTTATACAGCTATTTTTCGGAATTATCATTGGGCTGTATTTTTGGAATTTGCTGAGGAACCAGCGTACACAAAAAGTATCCATTGATCGGGAATCCCGGAAGGAAATGGAACAGCTTCGCAAAATGAGATCCATTTCATTAACGGAACCATTATCTGAAAGAGTCCGTCCTACAAGCTTTAATGATATTGTAGGACAAGAGGATGGAATAAAATCTTTAAAAGCAGCTTTATGCGGACCGAATCCACAACATGTGATAATTTATGGCCCACCCGGGGTCGGAAAAACAGCAGCGGCCCGCCTCGTATTAGAGGAAGCTAAAAAGAATACGAAATCCCCATTTAAACCCGCTTCCGTATTTATTGAATTAGATGCGACAACCGCACGGTTTGACGAACGAGGCATAGCCGACCCGCTTATCGGGTCAGTCCATGACCCGATTTATCAAGGAGCAGGGGCAATGGGACAGGCAGGAATCCCGCAGCCGAAACAAGGAGCGGTTACCAATGCACACGGCGGTGTCCTTTTTATTGATGAAATCGGCGAACTGCATCCGATTCAAATGAACAAACTCTTAAAGGTATTAGAAGATCGTAAGGTTTTTCTTGAAAGTGCTTATTATCATGAGGAAAACAATCAAATCCCAACGCATATTCATGATATTTTTAAAAATGGTCTTCCGGCTGATTTCCGTTTAATTGGGGCCACCACTAGAACGCCAAGCGAAATTCCTCCAGCCATTCGATCACGCTGTATGGAGGTGTTCTTCCGCGATTTAAATCAGGAAGAGATTGTGACTGTAGCAAAAAAAGCAGCAGAAAAAGTTAAACTGAAAATCAATGAAACCGGGGTCAACACCTTATCTACATATGCAAGAAATGGCCGCGAAACGGTCAATATGATTCAAATTGCAGCAGGACTTGCCATTACCGAGGACCGAGATTATATCAGGGACGAGGATATTGAGTGGGTCATTCACTCCAGTCAGATGACACCAAGAATGGAAAGAAAGATAAACGATATTTCGCATGTAGGGCTTGTAAATGGACTCGCAGTTTATGGACCGAATTCCGGAGCGCTTCTCGAAATAGAAGTGACTGTCATTCCAGCAAAGGAAAAGGGCTCAATCAACATCACGGGAATCGTGGAAGAAGAAAGTATTGGCGGGCAGGGTAAATCGATTCGTCGGAAAAGTATGGCACGAGGCTCAATTGAAAATGTAATTACCGTTTTACGATCGATGGGTGTACCGGCAAACGACTATGATATCCATGTTAATTTTCCAGGCGGTGTCCCAATCGATGGTCCATCAGCAGGGATCGCAATGGCGACGGGGATTTACTCCGCAATTTATAAAATTCCCATTGATAACACTGTGGCAATGACCGGTGAAATCAGTATTCATGGGAATGTGAAACCGATTGGCGGTGTGTATCCAAAGGTGAAAGCAGCAAGGAAGGCCGGAGCCAAAACAGTAATCATTCCAGAAGAAAATAGGCAAACGATCTTAAATGAAATTGATGGGATTAACATTATCCCTGTTACCCATCTTCATGAGGTGTTTGAATTAGCTTTAGTCAATTCCTATCCTAAAAATGAAGCCATTTCGGCATCTATAGAATTATCGAAAAAAGAGTCAATTTAATTCAAAAACTTCGGTTTGTTTGAAAAAACAAGCCGAAGTTTTTTTATAGAAAGAAAAAGCAACTATTGGGGAAAATAATTATATTGAAAAAGTGATTAGTCGCCACACTCTAAAAATAGACACGTAAAAACAAATAAGATAGAATTGTACAACAAAGACTATTCTGCTTTTACAGTAGATAAAATGGATTTATGCATGTGGAGGTGCAGGTATTTTGGCGAAAAAGAACGAATTGATCGTCCCACTCCTGCCGCTTCGAGGATTGCTCGTTTATCCGACGATGGTTCTTCATTTAGATGTAGGCCGTGAAAGATCTGTGCAAGCACTCGAAAAAGCAATGGTAGATGACCACTTAATTTTCTTAACCACTCAAAGGGATGTTTCAATTGATGAACCTACTGAAGAGGATTTATATCGTCTTGGTACATTAACAAAGGTTAAGCAAATGCTAAAACTGCCAAATGGAACGATACGCGTTTTGGTAGAGGGCTTAAATAGAGCGGAAATTGTATCAATATATGACGAAGAGGATTATTATTCCGTTAGTATCGTTACCTATGAGGATCCGGATACAAAGGATGTAGAGGACCAAGCCTTGATGAGAACGATGCTTGATTATTTCGAGCAATACATAAAATTATCGAAAAAAATCTCTGCAGAAACGTATGCATCTGTAGCAGATATTGAGGAACCTGGCCGGATGGCTGATATCATCGCGTCCCATTTACCAATCAAGCTGAAGGAAAAGCAAGAAATCCTTGAAATGATTGATATTAAGCAACGTGTAAATCGGGTCATTGATACAATTCATAACGAAAAAGAAGTCCTTAATCTTGAAAAGAAGATTGGCCAGCGTGTAAAACGTTCGATGGAACGGACGCAGAAGGAATATTATCTTCGTGAGCAAATGAAGGCAATCCAAAAGGAATTAGGCGATAAAGAAGGAAAAACTGGTGAAATTGCTGACTTAACGAAAAAAATTGAACAGGCGGGCATGCCGGAACACGCGCTTAAGGCGGCGTTGAAAGAGCTTGACCGCTATAAAAATGTGCCAACGAGCTCAGCTGAAAGTGCCGTTATCCGTAATTATATTGACTGGTTGATTTCAATTCCATGGTCGAAAAAGACGGAGGATGATATTGATATTCTCCGGGCCGAAAAGATTTTAAATCAAGACCACTACGGACTGGAAAAAGTAAAGGAACGTGTGCTTGAATATTTAGCGGTACAAAAGCTGACTAATTCCTTAAAAGGTCCGATTCTTTGCCTTGCAGGACCTCCGGGTGTAGGGAAAACAAGCCTTGCCCGTTCGATTGCCACTTCCCTTAATCGTAATTTTGTCCGCGTATCCCTTGGTGGTGTTCGCGACGAATCCGAAATTCGCGGTCATCGGAGAACCTATGTCGGGGCGATGCCGGGGCGAATCATCCAAGGCATGAAAAAAGCGGGAACGATTAATCCGGTCTTTTTACTTGATGAAATTGATAAAATGTCGAGTGATTTCCGCGGCGATCCATCAAGCGCGATGCTTGAAGTATTAGACCCTGAGCAAAACCATAATTTTAGCGATCATTATATAGAAGAAACATATGATTTATCGAAGGTCATGTTCATTGCAACCGCGAACAACCTGGCTACTATTCCAGGGCCGCTGTTAGACAGAATGGAAATTATCACGATTGCGGGCTATACTGAGCTAGAAAAGGTCCATATTTGCAGAGACCATTTACTGCCAAAGCAAATTAAAGAAAATGGCCTGACAAAAGGCATTCTTCAAGTTCGTGATGATGCGATCCTGAAAGTGGTTCGTTATTATACGCGTGAAGCTGGAGTGCGAAGCCTCGAGCGTCAAATGGCGACTATTTGCCGGAAAACGGCGAAAATCATTGTTTCCGGTGAGAAAAAGCGCGTCATCATTACTGAGAAGAATGTCGAGGAATTTTTAGGAAAACTAAGATTCCACTATGGTATGGCGGAAGCTGAAGACCAAGTCGGGGTTGCAACTGGTTTAGCTTATACAACTGTTGGCGGCGATACCCTGCAAATCGAGGTTTCACTTTCACCTGGTAAAGGCAAACTCGCTCTTACAGGTAAGCTTGGTGACGTGATGAAGGAATCGGCACAGGCTGCCTTTAGCTATATTCGTTCAAAAGCGAAAGAACTCGGTATTGAAGAAGATTTCCATGAAAAATATGATATCCATATTCATGTTCCAGAAGGAGCTGTTCCAAAAGATGGCCCATCTGCAGGGATCACGATGGCAACGGCGCTTGTGTCGGCATTAACCGGCAGACCAATTCGCCGCGAGGTAGGAATGACAGGGGAAATTACCTTACGGGGCAGAGTCCTGCCAATAGGCGGCTTGAAGGAAAAAACACTTAGTGCCCATCGTGCGGGACTAACAAAAGTTATTCTACCGAAGGATAATGTGAAGGATATTGATGATATTCCGGAAAGTGTTCGAAACGAATTAGAATTTGTACCGGTATCCCATGTTGATGAAGTTCTGAAGCATGCCCTTTTGGACGGTGATGCAAGATGAAGGTAGTGAGTTCAGACATTGTCATCAGTGCGGTAAAACCAGAGCAGTACCCGGAAACAGAGCTGCCTGAATTTGCCCTTGCCGGCCGCTCAAATGTCGGTAAGTCTTCTTTTATTAATAAGATGCTGAACCGTAAAGGGTTAGCCAGAATATCATCGAAGCCTGGGAAAACGCAAACACTTAACTTTTACCTGATTAATGAAATTCTTCATTTTGTCGATGTCCCCGGTTACGGATATGCAAAGGTGTCAAAGACAGAGCGGGCCGCTTGGGGAAAGATGATTGAAACGTATTTTACGAGGCGTGAACAATTAAGGGCGGTTGTTTTAATCGTTGATTTGCGTCACCCGCCAACTTCAGATGATGTCATGATGTATGACTTTTTAAAGCATTATGAAATTCCGTGCATCATCATCGCTACAAAGGCAGATAAAATCCCAAGAGGGAAATGGCAAAAACACCTTAAGGTAACACGCGAAACACTAGAACTTGATAAAAATGATCATCTTGTACTTTTTTCTTCTGAATCAGGTGAAGGTAAAGAGGAAGCATGGCAGATTATGCAAAATTATATGTAAAAAAAATAACCGCTAAGCGCAATATTATGCGCCAGGCGGTTATTTTTTCTTTTTTAGTAGAAAATAGATACCAACAACGATTAACAGAGCGGGCCAAAATTTCCAAATAAAATTCATGCCGTTTTGCAGCAAACCAAAATATCCTGCAATTTTATCATAAAATAGCAGCAATACCGCTAAAATAAGAAAAAGGAATGCTTGAAACAGGCCGTTGTTTGTTTTTTGAAAACGAAGAAAAAATCCAATGGAAATGATCAGTATCAACATGCCGATTGTATTTGTCGGCCAGAAGGATAAATAGCCAGACAAATGAAAATGAAGACCGAATCCACACATGATGACCCCTGGTAGAATGGCTTCGTATTCCCTTGCTGAATACCCTTGACCTAAAAAGGCAATTCCGACAATGATGAGCAATGTCGGCCAGGTAAAAAATTGCTGGAATAGCGAAATGTCTGTTTGCTGTAATAAAAAGTAAGCCCCAAACCCAATAAGAATGATTCCAGGGAAAATTCGTTGATTTTTCATTGAAAACACCACTTCCAATAAGGTTCACTTGAATCTAGTCTGTTTTTTTGGTACTGTACATAAGGAAGTATTTTGTCTAGCTGCAGCGCCTAGGGGCTCGAGGTCACAAGCCAATCCGTCGAGAAGGTTAAAGAGCAACCTTCCCGTCTTGTGCTTGTCGCTCCTGACCAAGGCACTTCCGCTTTTCTTTGTCCTATTTATTTTTTTACAATTTTAACCTTATAAGTTAAAACGATAGCCACTCGGCAAGTTTTACTATATCTTATCACATAGTTTCGTTTTCTGTTCACATTTTACGAGTAAAAGTCAAAATTGCTCGTGATATAATCGTACTAGTTAATACTGTAAACTTATTGGGGGTGTACTTAACTAAAATGCATATTGTAGTCATCGGTCTTAACTATAAAACTGCCCCTGTAGAAATCCGTGAGCGGTTAACATTCAATGAAACCGAACTTGTGGATGCGATAAAAAAGTTAAACGGGAAAAAAAGCATACTTGAAAATATCATTTTGTCTACATGTAATCGTACAGAAATTTATGCGGTCGTTGATCAACTGCATACTGGCCGCTATTATATAAAAGAATTTCTGTCTGAATGGTTCGGATTGGAACAAACGGAATTTTCACCGTTTCTATTTGTTTATGAAGACGATGGTGCGGTTGAACATTTATTTAATGTGACGTGCGGACTCAATTCCATGGTTTTGGGGGAAACGCAAATCCTTGGACAGGTGCGAACAAGCTTTATGTTAGCACAGCAAGAAGAAACAACTGGATCAGTGTTTAACCACTTGTTTAAACAAGCAATTACCATTGCCAAACGCGGTCATTCAGACACAGATATTGGTGCCAATGCCGTTTCTGTCAGCTATGCAGCAGTAGAGTTAGCAAAGAAAATCTTTGGTTCACTTGCGAATAAGCATGTGTTAATTTTTGGAGCGGGAAAGATGGGTGAATTAGCAGCCCAGAACCTGCACGGCAATGGCGTTAAAAAGGTAACAGTTATCAATCGTACGTATGATAAGGCAAAGGCCCTAGCAAGCCGTTTTAATGGTGAAGCAAGAACTGCGGCGGAATTAGAGCGATCTCTCGTGGAAGCAGATATCCTGATCAGCTCGACGGGTGCAAAGGACTTTGTCATTTCCAAAGAAACGATGGCTTTAGTAGAGAAAAAACGCAGGGGTAAACCATTATTTATGGTCGATATTGCGGTTCCTCGTGACTTGGATCCAAAAATCGCCGAACTTGAGAACGTCTTTCTATATGATATTGACGACTTAGAGGGAATTGTAGAGGCAAACCTGCAGGAGCGCCAGAAAGCCGCTGCAAAAATTAGACTTATGATTGAGAAGGAAATTGTCGAATTCAATCATTGGCTTGGCATGCTTGGTGTGGTTCCTGTTATTTCTGCACTAAGGGAAAAAGCCCTTGCAATTCAGTCGGAAACGATGGTTAGTTTGGAAAGAAAACTGCCAAACTTATCTGATCGCGATATAAAAGTATTAAATAAACATACAAAAAGCATCATTAACCAGCTTTTAAAAGATCCTATATTACAAGCTAAAGAATTGGCCGCAAGACCGGATGCAGATCAGGCAATGGAATTCTTTATGAAAATATTTAATATTGAAGAGCTTGTTCAAGAACAACATTCGAAAGCAGCCGAAACGAATAAAATGCCGGTGCGAGAAGTTCAGGCTTCTTTTCAGACATAAGGGGCCGCGGCTATGTTTGATGTCTTTATGACAAGGCTTCATGAATTAACCGTTGTTCTATATGCCTTCAGTGTGTTGTTATATTTTTTCGACTTCATTCACCATAACCGGAAGGCAAACCGTATTGCCTTCTGGTTACTTGCATTTGTATGGATTTTACAAACTGTTTTTTTGTTTTTCTATATGAACGAAACAGGCAGGTTCCCTGTACTAACAATTTTTGAGGGACTCTATTTTTATGCTTGGGTATTAGTAACATTATCAATTGTTATAAATCATTTACTACGAGTGGATTTTATCGTCTTTTTCACAAACATCCTTGGTTTTACCGTGATGGCGATTCATACCTTCGCCCCGATGCAGTACCATTCGCATATCATGGCCAAACAGCTGGTGTCAGAACTGCTCTTAATCCATATTACGATGGCAATTTTATCCTATGGAGCATTTTCTCTTTCCTTTGTTTTTTCGACATTATACCTGCTTCAATATGATTTATTGAAACAGAAAAAATGGGGAAAGCGGCTTTTACGGCTGGCAGATTTAGAAAAACTTGAAAAATCATCCTACATATTAGCTGTCATTGGTGTTCCGATGCTCCTTTTAAGCCTAATTTTAGGCCTACAGTGGGCATTTTTAAAGGTTCCGGGGATGCCATGGTATGATATGAAAATTATCGGGTCGTTCCTGTTACTTACGGCATACAGTATCTATTTATATCTAAGAAGTGTAAAAAATCTATCAGGAAAAAAATTAGCCATATGGAATACCGCATCATTTTTAATTGTTTTAATTAATTTTTTCTTATTTAGTCAATTATCATCATTCCATTTATGGTACTCGTAACCACCTTAGGAGGCAGTCATGAGAAAAATTATTGTTGGTTCTAGACGAAGCAAACTGGCGTTAACACAAACAAATTGGGTGATGGAGCAGCTTAAAAAGATTGACCCATCATTCGAATTTGAAGTCAAAGAAATTGTGACTAAAGGGGATAAAATCCTCGACGTTACCCTTTCAAAGGTCGGTGGTAAGGGCCTTTTTGTAAAGGAGATCGAACAAGCTATGCTGGATAAAGAGATCGATATGGCGGTCCATAGTATGAAAGACATGCCAGCAGTACTGCCTGAGGGCTTGACCATCGGTTGCATTCCTTTCCGTGAGGATCACCGTGACGCCCTAATCTCAAAAGGTCATGTCAAATTAAAAGATTTAAAGCCTGGTGCGATTATCGGTACGAGCAGTCTTCGCCGCAGTGCACAGTTGTTGGTACAGCGCCCGGATTTAGAGATTAAATGGATTCGAGGTAACGTTGATACAAGATTAGCAAAATTAGAGACAGAAGAATATGATGCAATTATTTTAGCGGCGGCAGGCCTTTCTCGACTTGGCTGGGCCACGGATGTCGTAACGGAATTTTTAGATGCTGATATATGTATCCCTGCAGTTGGCCAAGGGGCATTATCGATTGAATGCCGCAAAGATGATAAAGAACTGCTTGAACTATTTGAAAAATTCACCTGTAAAAAAACAGAAAGAGCGGTTCGGGCAGAACGTTCCTTCTTGCAAAAGATGGAGGGCGGGTGTCAGGTACCAATTGCCGGCTTTGCACATGTAGAGGAAAACGATGAAGTGGTGTTAAATGTCTTAGTTGCTTCTCCTGAAGGTCATGAGGTCTTCAAAGAGGAACTTCGCGGACAAAACCCCGAAGAGCTTGGAATCCAGGCTGCTGATTTATTAATTAAAAAAGGAGCCAAGGACCTGATTGAAAAGGTCAAACGGGAGCTCGAAGGTCAATGCTAAAATCACAGCCTTTGCTTGATAAAAAAGTTCTTGTTCCACGAGGAAAAGATCAAGCGAAATCCTTTTCAGAGCTAGTCGAAGGGTATGGAGGGATTCCAGTGGAAATACCTCTCATCGCCTTTCGTCCGATTGAAAAAATCGGGCGCCTTCAAGACTGTTTGAAGGCCCTTGATACATATGACTGGATTATATTTACAAGCAACGTCACAGTCGAAACCTTTTTTTCGTTGTACAATGGGGTTGTTGATGCGCCTCTTCCGAAAATCGCTGTAATTGGTAAAAGGACTGCCGAGGTGTTGCATCGAATGGGGCTTCGAACGGAATTTGTCCCATCGGCATATGTGGCAGAAGTTTTTGTTGATGAGTTTTTACCGTTTATCAATAGTGGTACACGGGTGTTGCTTCCGAAAGGAAACCTCGCCCGGGAATACATTGCCACCGCTTTAACAGAGGTTGGAGCTGTGGTGGATGAAGTCGTCATATATGAAACATACATGCCAGAGGAAAGCCGTTTGCAGATGGCTAGGATGCTCGGTGGCAATCAGCTGGATATCCTTACATTTACCAGTCCTTCAACCGTTGATCATTTGATGGATGTAGTGAAGGAATATGGTTTGGAGAAACAGCTTAGAAACTGTGTAATTGGCTGCATTGGGCCAGTAACCGAGAAAAAGTTGCATGACTATGGATTGACGGTACATGCTTCTCCGGAGGAGTATACTGTGAAAGCTATGATTAAGAGCACGATTGCATACCTAGAAAAAACTAGAGGATGATTCTTATCCGCTGATTGGAGGAGTTTATCCGCTGATTGGTGAAGGTTATCCGCAAATTAAAGCCAAGTTATTTATTTCAGATCAATCATTTGGGGGGAAATATAATGGAACTACAATTTTCACGTCATCGCCGTTTACGTTCAAGTGCAAATATGCGCGCACTTGTGAGAGAAAATCACTTAAGAGCGGAGGACTTCATTTATCCGTTGTTTATTTATGAAGGTGAAAATATCCGTAATGAAGTATCATCCATGCCTGGTGTATTCCAAGTATCGATGGACAATCTTAAAGCAGAAATGGATGATATCGTCGCACATGGGATTAAGTCAGTCTTATTATTCGGCATCCCTAAGACGAAAGATGCGTGCGGGGAGCAGGCATATCATGACCATGGGATCGTTCAAGTAGCAACTCGTTATATTAAAGAAAACTACCCGGACATGATTGTGGTTGCTGATACTTGCTTGTGCGAATATACAGACCATGGGCATTGTGGAGTGATTGAAGGGGAAAAGGTCCTTAATGACGAATCTCTTGAATTACTTGTAAAAACGGCAATTGCCCAAGCTAACGCAGGTGCGGACATTATTGCCCCATCCAACATGATGGACGGCTTTGTAGCAGCTATTCGTGCTGGTTTGGATGAAGCTGGTTTTACCGAAATTCCGATTATGTCCTATGCTGTTAAATATGCATCCGCATTCTACGGGCCATTCCGTGAAGCAGCAGAGGGTGCGCCGCAATTTGGCGACCGTAAAACCTATCAAATGGATCCAGCGAATCGCATGGAAGCATTTAGAGAAGCAGAATCAGATGTACAAGAGGGTGCTGACTTTTTAATCGTTAAACCAGGTATGCCCTACCTTGACATCGTTCGTGACATAAAAAACAACTTTAACCTGCCTGTTGTTATTTACAACGTAAGCGGTGAATATGCGATGATTAAAGCAGCGGCTCAAAACGGCTGGGTTGATGAGAAAAGGACCGTTCTTGAAATGTTAATCGGCATGAAACGTGCAGGTGCGGATTTGATTATTACGTATCATGCAAAAGATGCCTGCCGCTGGTTAAAGGAAGAAGAATAAACATTACCTGAAAAGAGGGAATAGGATGCGTTCGTATACAAAATCAATTGAAGCATTTAAAGAAGCCAAAAACCTAATGCCCGGCGGTGTAAACAGTCCGGTTCGTGCCTTTAAATCCGTTAATATGAGTCCTATTTTTATGGAAAGAGGCAAAGGGTCAAAAATTTACGATATTGATGGCAATGAATATATTGATTATGTGCTTTCATGGGGGCCGCTCATTCTCGGACACTCCAATGACCGTGTTGTGGAGGCTTTGAAAAAAACTGCAGAACATGGTACAAGCTTTGGAGCCCCAACATTATTAGAAACTAAATTAGCTCAGCTAGTGATTGAACGCGTACCATCAATCGAAGTGGTAAGGATGGTAAACTCAGGAACTGAAGCAACGATGAGTGCCCTTCGATTAGCCCGCGGCTATACCGGGCGCAACAAGATTTTGAAATTTGAAGGCTGTTACCATGGCCATGGTGATTCATTATTAATCAAAGCCGGTTCTGGGGTTGCGACACTTGGGTTACCTGATAGCCCTGGTGTACCAGAAGGCACCGCATCAAACACCATCACTGTGCCTTACAATGATCTTGAAAGTGTCAAATATGCATTTGAACAATTTGGTCAAGATATCGCATGCATCATCGTTGAACCTGTTGCCGGTAACATGGGTCTTGTTCCGCCGCTTCCAGGCTTCTTAGAAGGACTTCGAGAGATTACTTCTGCGAATGGTTCCTTGCTTATTTTCGATGAAGTCATGACCGGTTTCCGTGTAGGTTACAATTGTGCACAAGGCTATTTCAATATAACTCCTGATATAACATGTCTTGGAAAAGTGATCGGCGGCGGACTTCCTGTTGGCGCTTATGGCGGAAAAGCTGAAATCATGCAGCAAATCGCGCCAAACGGCCCAATTTATCAAGCAGGAACGCTGTCTGGTAACCCACTTGCGATGACAGCTGGACTAGAAACTTTAAGTCAGTTAACTCCAGAGCACTATAAGGAATTTATCCGTAAAGGCGACATGCTTCAAAAAGGTTTTGAGGCAGCTGCTGAAAAATATGATATTCCAATTACCTTTAATCGTGCTGGATCGATGATTGGCTTCTTCTTTACAAATGAAGCAGTCATTAACTATGAAAAAGCGAAGACCTCCAATTTGGAATTCTTTGCAGCCTATTATCGCGAAATGGCTAACCAAGGAGTATTCTTACCACCTTCACAATTTGAAGGTCTATTCCTCTCAACAGAACACGCTGATGAGGATATTGAAAAGACTATTCAAGCGGCTGAAGTTGCTTTCTCGAAGCTTAAATAAATATAGCTGCGGACACCCACCAAGTTTGGTGGGTGTTTTTATATGGTAAGAAAGTTTCAACACTCAATCCTTCAATTCTTTTCCCATCAACCACCTGTTTTTTATCATAATTAAAAACTTTTCTTCATAGAGTGTAAGTGACATAGTGATTTTGCGTGGAGGATACGAAAGGAGGAGTCGCTTTGTCCCAGGAGAATCAATCGTGCCTGCGATTTTCCTTGGAGGAGTCGCTGTGGTTTAGAAAAGGACAGGAAGTCGAAGAATTGATTTCGATTTCCCTAGACCCCGACATCACCATCCAGGAAAACGATCAGTACGTAACCATACGTGGTTCGTTGGAACTCACCGGCGAATATAAAAGTTACGAAGCAAGCGATGGAAACGAAGACGAGGGTTTTACCTCTCAAAAATTTGTTGAAAGGGTAACAGAACGTGAGGAAGAAGGAAATTGTGATTTTTCACATCGATTCCCTGTCGATATCACGATTCCGAATAATCGGATTCAAAGCATTTACGATATCGACGTCCTCGTGGAATCATTTGATTATTCCTTACCAGAGCGTAGTTGCTTGAAGCTTTCGGCAGAGCTTACCATCGGTGGTTTATACGGCTCAGAACTGCAACAGCAGCAGGAAGAAGAGCCAGAGTACGAAGTGCTTCACCGTTCTGAATCAGAATACCAAGAGGATGAAGTAGAAGTCGAACAGCCCGCTGTCCAGAGTAGTTACCAGGACAATTTCTTGTTCGAAGCAGAGGCAAGAAAACAGCAGGAAGAAGAGCCTGTTGAAGTACTGCCGAAATTCCCGACCTTTAACTACCAGCCACAGGTGGAGTATGAAGAAGAAGACTATCAGCCTGCATGGGACCACCAAGAAGCTAGAAATGATGGCAGGAAGCATAAAGAGGTGGAAATAAAACAGGAAGTTGTGGTGGAAATTGAGCCGGAGGAACATCATCATCATCATCATTATGCGGAACATGCAGTTGAAGAAGAAAGCTCATCTTCCTCTTCTGATGATGTAATTAAAAAGGTAAAGAAAAAGCTATCCGGTAAAAAGAAGAGCATGACGCTGACAGAGTTTTTTGCCCGGAAGGAGGAGAGTACGGGTCAAACAAAATTAAAGGTATGCATCGTGCAAAAAGGTGATACTGTTGATAGTTTGGCAGACCGCTATGACGTTACAGTTCAAAATCTCCTCCGTGTCAACAATCTGGACCTGAACCAAGATGTCTTCGAGGGTCAAGTATTATACATCCCTGGAGCACTGGCGAAAAAATAAACTTTTGACTAAAAAGATGAGCGGGTTTCTTTTACCTGCTCAGCTTCTTTTAAAAGAACTCCCCTCTGCTTGGAAAGAGAGTTGAAATCAGATGAGTGACTCGAATCGACTAGAATCCGTTTTACCGATTTTAAAAAATTATCATGTCGAGCCTTATTTTGTTGAGGATTATGGCGTTGTCCAAAAAATTTATTCAAACAAAGGAACCTTTGCCTTAAAAAAAGTCCCACCCACGATTGGGACGGATTTCATCCGCCATGTTCACCTTCTATATCAAAAAGGGTTTAACCGTATCGTGCCAATTTATCCAACGATGGATGGGAGGTATGCCGTTTTACATGAAAATAATCTTTATTACCTCATGCCATGGATGCCGAACGATCAAAAAGAAGATCGCGAGCATAAGAACCTGCAGCTTTTTCGGGAATTAGCAAGGCTCCATACTCTATCTGCCAAAGAAATTACGGTCAGCCATGAAGAACGAACAGAGCATTATGAAAAGACCATTCAACAGCTTGAAAAACACCAGGAATTCCTTGATGGCTTTATTGATGAATGTGAAAAAAAGACCTATATGTCACCTTTCGAATTGCTCTATTGTCTATATTACAACGAAATAAGCCAGGCACTGCGCTTCTCAAAATCAAAATTTGAAGAATGGTATGAGAGCACAAAAGAAAATGACAAGGCCCGGATGGTGATTACGCACGGCAAATTGTCATCAGAGCATTTTCTCTTCGATGACAGGGGTTATGGCTTTTTCATTAATTTTGAAAATGCCCGGTACGGCTCACCGATCCATGATCTCCTGCCATATTTATCACGCGCCTTAAATACCAGTCCAAAACGGAATGATACGGCCCTTGATTGGGTTTATCATTATTTTAAATACTTTCCATTTAAAGAAGATGAAAAATTATTGTTCAACAGCTATTTAGCCCTGCCGATCCCCATCATGCAGGTGGCAGAAAGCTATTACCGCAAGCAAGGACGCAAGAATGAAATGAAATTTGTACGCCAGCTGCAGCACCGCTATTGGCATTTAAAAAATTCAGAGTATATCGTGATGCGAATGACCGAAATCGAAAACCAGCAGAAACAAGCAAAAGAAGGAGCCCAGCCGCAGTAAAAAACTGCAATGAGGGCTCCTTAAATAATTTCAAAGTAAATCGATATAGCGATAACGATAAAAAACGATAACAATAACACATCAAAGACAGTCGGTAAAAAAATCGTCCGAATGAATTGAAAAATCACAAACGGAATGATTAATTGTCCGCAAAATCTCCGAAACGTTCTAAACCAGGGACGGTGTTTGTAATTATTAAAATTTCTCCTCACTGAAACCCCCCTAAAAAACAGATTTATCTATATATATTCATAACACCCAGTTTGTTCCCTTAAAATGTGCATATAGTATAAAATATAAAAAATTTGGCTATCATGATTGACGTCTATCCCCTTTTTTGGGTAGTATAACAATATAATTTAAAATCAAAAGCACAGACAGGGAAGAGTACGATGCCATCCTGCTTCTAGAGAGGGAAATCATTAGCTGAAAGATTTCCTAAGAGGATTGTCGGAATGTCGCCCATGAGCTTCTTCTGCGAACGGATTGCAAAATCTCAGTAGTTGAAGACGGATGAAATCCGTTATCTGATTTAAGAGCCAATCATATTTCTTGATTGGAAAAAAGGTGGTACCGCGAAGCAAACTCCATTCGTCCTTTTATGACGAATGGGGTTTTTTGTTTTTCTCGGAAGGTAAAAAAAGGAGGAATTTTAGATGGAAACAAAGGAAATATCAATGCCAACCAAATATGACCCGCAATCGATTGAAAAAGGGCGTTATGACTGGTGGTTACAAGGTAAGTTTTTCGAGGCTAAAGATGATGAAGGCAAGCAGCCATATACCATCGTCATCCCGCCGCCGAATGTTACCGGAAGACTTCACTTGGGCCATGCGTGGGATACAACGCTGCAAGATATCATTACCCGGATGAAACGGATGCAAGGCTATGATGTACTTTGGCTCCCGGGAATGGACCATGCGGGAATTGCAACACAAGCGAAGGTTGAAGAAAAGCTCCGTAACGAAGGCAAAAGCCGTTACGATTTAGGCCGTGAAAAGTTCGTTGAGGAAACATGGAAGTGGAAGGAAGAATATGCATCCCATATTCGACAGCAGTGGGCAAAGCTAGGTCTAGGCCTTGACTTTAGCCGTGAGCGTTTCACCCTTGATGAAGGCTTATCTGATGCGGTTCGTGAAGTATTTGTCACCCTATATAAAAAAGGTCTTATTTACCGTGGCGAATATATTATTAACTGGGATCCTTCCACTAAAACGGCTTTATCCGACATTGAGGTAATCTACAAGGATGTCCAAGGTGCATTTTATCATATGAGATATCCACTAGCAGACGGATCTGGTCACATTGAAATTGCGACCACTCGTCCGGAAACAATGCTTGGTGATACGGCTGTAGCAGTTCATCCTGAAGATGACCGTTACAAACATTTAATTGGTAAAACAGTAATCCTGCCTATCGTAGGCCGTGAAATCCCAATCGTTGGTGATGATTATGTTGATATGGAATTTGGTTCCGGGGCGGTAAAAATTACCCCTGCACACGACCCGAATGACTTCGAGGTAGGTAATCGTCACAATCTTGAGCGCGTTTTAGTAATGAATGAAGATGGCTCGATGAACGTGAAGGCTGGTAAATACCAAGGACTGGACCGTTTCGAATGCCGCAAGCAAATCGTTAAAGACCTTCAAGAGATAGGGGTACTTTTCAATATAGAAGATCACCTACATTCCGTTGGTCACTCAGAGCGCAGCGGAGCAGTTGTTGAACCATACCTTTCAACCCAATGGTTTGTAAAAATGCAGCCGCTGGCAGATGAAGCGATTGCCCTGCAAAACAAAGAAAATAAAGTAAACTTCGTTCCGGACCGTTTTGAAAAAACATACTTACGCTGGATGGAGAATATCCGTGACTGGTGCATTTCAAGACAGCTTTGGTGGGGTCACCGGATTCCGGCTTGGTACCACAAGGAAACAGGTGAAGTATATGTTGGTCTTGAAGCACCTGCAGATGAAGAAAATTGGAACCAGGATAATGACGTTTTAGATACATGGTTCAGTTCAGCACTTTGGCCTTTCTCAACCATGGGCTGGCCAAACAAAGAAGCGGCAGATTTCAAACGTTATTTCCCAAATGATACACTTGTGACTGGATATGACATTATTTTTTTCTGGGTATCCCGGATGATTTTCCAAAGCATTGAGTTTACTGGTGATCGTCCATTTAAGGATGTCCTCATTCATGGTCTTGTTCGTGATGAGCAGGGACGTAAGATGAGTAAATCACTTGGCAACGGTGTCGACCCCATGGATGTCATCGAAAAATACGGTGCCGATGCTTTACGTTACTTCTTATCAACAGGAAGTTCACCAGGTCAGGATTTACGCTTTAGTTTTGATAAAGTAGAATCAACCTGGAATTTCGCCAATAAAATTTGGAACGCCTCCCGTTTTGCGTTAATGAATATGGATGGCATGACTTATGAGGAAATTGATTTAAGCGGCGAAAAATCAGTTGCTGATAAGTGGATCTTAACGCAATTAAATGAAACAATCGAACATGTGACAAGACTTTCCGAACGCTACGAATTCGGTGAAGTAGGTCGTGCTTTATATAACTTTATCTGGGATGACTTCTGTGATTGGTATATCGAAATGGCGAAGCTGCCACTATACAGTGAAGATGAAGCAGCAAAGAAAACGACCCGTTCGATTCTTGCATATGTTTTAGACAACACAATGCGTTTGCTGCATCCGTTCATGCCATTCATTACCGAGGAAATTTGGCAAAACCTTCCTCATAACGGTGAGTCTATTACGACAGCAGCATGGCCGGCGGTAAAACCTGAACTTTCCGACGAGCAAGCAGCCCAGGAAATGAAGCTTCTCATGGAAATGATTCGTTCAGTACGAAATATTCGTGCTGAAGTTAATACGCCAATAAGCAAAAAAATCAAAATGCTAGTTAAAGCGAAGGATGAGGCGGTTCTACAAGCGATTGAGAACAATCGCAGCTATATTGAGCGTTTCTGTAATCCGGAAGAATTGCAAATGGGTGTTGACGTCGAGGTACCAGAAAAAGCAATGACCGCTGTTATTACAGGCCTAGAGATCATCCTGCCGCTCGAGGGCTTAATCAACATCGATGAAGAAATTGCTCGTCTTGAAAAAGAATATGATAAATTAAATAAAGAGGTAGACAGGGTTCAAAAGAAATTAGGTAATGAAGGCTTCATGAAAAAAGCACCTGAGAGTGTGGTTGCTGAAGAACGTGCAAAAGAGCAGGATTATCTCGAAAAGAGAAGTAAAGTTGAAGCACGAATTAAAGAGTTAAGAGGATAATGAACAGGGTGAGGCGAATCTAGCGATGGATTCGTCTTAGCTTTATGAAAAGGGGTATTACAAAATGTTTACTACATATAAAGAAGCCCTAGAATGGATTCATGCAAGATTACGACTTGGCATCAAACCTGGTTTAAAACGAATGGAATGGATGATGGACAAGCTTGACAATCCCGAAAACAGCATCAAGGCAGTCCATGTTGGCGGAACAAATGGCAAAGGCTCAACTGTCACCTTTTTACGCTCAATTCTTCAAGCACAGGGTTATACTGTAGGTTCGTTTACCTCGCCATATATTGAACAGTTTAACGAACGGATTAGTGTCAATGGAAAACCAATTTCCGATGAGGAACTAATACAGCTGGCAAATGTCATTCGTCCATTATCGGATGAGTTAGAGGAGACTGAGCTTGGAGGCCCGACTGAATTCGAAGTCATTACCGCGATGGCCTTTTATTATTTTGCCTGCGTAAGAAAAGTTGATATGGTGATTTTTGAAGTTGGTCTTGGCGGACGATTTGACTCAACCAATATTATTCAACCACTGGCTTCTATTATTACAAACATTGGTCTAGATCATACCAATATCCTCGGGAACACGTATGAGGAAATCGCTTTTGAAAAGGCCGGTATTATTAAAGAGAATACACCAATTTTTACAGCGGTCAAACATCCTGGTGCCTTAAAGGTGATTGAGGTGCAGGCTGAGAAGAAGTCATCACCAATGAATAGATTAAATCAAGAGTTTACAATTAGTGGACATGAATCATTAGCAAGAGGCGAAGTGTTTACATTAAAAACACAACTTCAATCAATCGAACAGCTTGAGATATGCATGATTGGCCAACATCAAACAGAAAATGCGTCACTTGCCGTCCTAACTGCCCAATATTTGAGTGAAAAAGGCTTATTCACCATCACTGAGAAAGCAATACGGGACGGATTAAAGCAAGCGTATTGGCCCGGAAGATTCGAAGTTCTCTCAGAAAATCCGCTCGTGATTATTGACGGCGCCCATAATGAAGAAGGAATAACCGCGTTAACACATGAACTATCAACCAGGTTCGCTGATCGAACGATCCATATTGTATTTGCGGCATTAACAGATAAAAAGCTAGACGAAATGATTGGCAAGCTTGATAAAATTGCAAGCCAAATCACATTTGTCAGCTTTGATTTTCCACGTGCTGCCAAAGCGGAACAATTACTTAATATTAGCCAATCGAGTAACAAACTAGCAGTCGACAATTGGCAGTCCTATCTCTTAGAAGAAATAAAAATGCTTGGAGTTAACGACGTGTTAGTAGTGACGGGTTCGCTTTATTTTATCTCGGAAGCCAAGCCGCAAATTTGTAACTATCTGAAAATTATTGCATTTTCCTTATGACAAGTTCTATTTAAAATGGTAAAATAATGTTATCTTGAATTAAAGGCTTTTATCATAGGGGGGTTAAGATGGATGTAAAACTGCAAATAAAACAAGCGATTTTTCTTGTATGGTTCTTAATGGTACCAGCAGGATTGTGGTTTACCTATAATACTTACCCCCCTAATTTTTCAGGGCATTGGTTAGATCTATTAGCGTTTTTACTATTAACTTCAATAGTAGCCGCGATGCCGATCGTGATTAATAATGTGTTTATTTTTTTAATCCAATGGGTAGCACTCGCTACCTTTTTACGCTTTGGTTTATTTGCCGAAATCATTTTTGCACAGATTGCTGTCGTTGTATTACTTCTAAAGTTACGGGTACTCCGAAAGGGAGAATTATTCCGCCTGCCTCTTAATTTAAATATGTTCTTTCTAGTTTCTTTTATCAGCGGCATAATCTATTATTCGCTGGGTGGACAGACAGGTCCTAATTTAGCTCACGATACCCGTGCATTATGGCTTGCCGTTTTATATGTAGTCCTTAATTATTTATTAAATCAAATATTTATTTCCTGTAATCTTTATTTTGTCTATAAGAGGAAAGAATCCTATTTTGGGAAGGATTTTTTCGTCGAGACGATTACAACGCTAATCACACTCCCAATTGGTTTTGTTTTGTATATTCTTTATAACCAGGTAGGTTTATTAGCCCTCTTGTTTGTGGGAATTCCATTTGTCAGTTTATCAATTATCTTTAATCTCTATTATTCTAGTGAAAGGATAAATGAATATTTACAAAAGGCATCAGAAATCGGTCATCAAATGGCCGAGCGTCTATATGTGAATGATGTCCTAGATCTGTTTATTCAAAAGCTTAGTGAAATGCTTCCCGTTGATTATGCTTATATATTGGAGGCTAACGGTGATGAACTTAAATTAATCCGTCGAATGGAAGCAGGAGCAGTTATGCCAAATGAGATCCTTTCTATGAAAAAAAATGAAGGGATTAGCGGTATCGTTTGTTCCAAACAAAAGGCCTTCTTTTTCACCCTGCGAAAAGAGTGGCAACAGTTTGATACCGGAACCATTCCCAATGATGTGGAAAGTATTTTAGGAGTGCCGATTGTTAGAAGTAATAAATTAATGGGGGTATTAATACTTGCCTCTAAGCGAAAACGGGCCTATGAAAAATCACAGCTGATGATAATTGATATTCTTTGTTCTCATTTTGCCGTGGCAATTGAGAATGCCAACAACTATGAACAAACCAAAAGGCAAAGTGAACGCTGCGCCTTAACGAACTTATATAATTATCGTTATTTTGAATCTTTGCTGACCGAGGAATTCGAAAAACTAACTCAGTTCGACCGCACAATGCTATCGTTAATCATCCTCGATATTGACCACTTTAAACAGGTAAATGATACATATGGTCATCAAAGCGGAAACGAAATCCTGCGTGAGCTAGCCAGCAGATTAAGTAAGCTGGTCGGAGACCGGGGGAAGGTTGCACGATATGGCGGCGAAGAGTTTGTGGTGCTCTTACCAGATCTATCGAAAGAAGAGGCCTATCATATGGCAGAACAAATTAGACAAATGGTATCTAATTGGCCATTTACACTCCAACAGTCTTTGGAATTAGATAAAAACCAACAGAAGATCATGATTACCGCATCGATTGGGGTTGCCACGGCACCAGAAGATGCGGAGGATTCATTGGCGTTGATTCGACATGCTGATCGTGCTTTATATGTTGGGGCCAAGAGGGCTGGCAGGAATCGGGTGGCGGAGTATTCGTCGTGTTAAAAGAGGTGTGTCCAAGTTGTTTTTTTACAACTGGCCACACCTCTTTTTATGTTGTTAATTATATTCAACATCATTTATGACTGTATTTACACTATCTCCCCATTTAATACTAAATTCCGGTGGTATTTTGGTTCCACACTCTTTAATAAATGTATCGAGATTAACTGTATAATTAGATTTCTTTACACCGTTCTCCCATACTTGACCTAATGCATATAACTTACTATTAGAATCAACTGAAATATTTTTTGCTGATAAATTTCCATTCACGCACATCTTGGAGGAAGAAAGTATATCTAGATTATTATCAATCTTGGCTGCAATCTTAACATTATTATAAGTCGGTGAATCAATTCCGCCAACATACACAAAAGAATTATTTGCAAGCTCTAGATGTTGATTTACATATAATGATTTATTAACTAGAATTTTTGATGTTCCACTAATTTTGACATTTTGCAAGAATTTAGCATGATCCTTTGTTTCTATAATTACATTTGCAGCACTATTCATATTTTTGTGGATGGTAATTGCACCATCCGCATGGAATTTAACATTCGTTTTATTGTTTTCATTACCATTTCCATCTAGATTTAATGAGCCGGTGGTAAAAATGGTTTGGTTATCTTTAATATTGTTATTCCCTGAAAAATTTCCATTCCCATCAATATAAACATTATCACAATCTAGCGTGTTACATCCTGATGTTAGTTTGATTGTATCGAATGTTGGAAGCTGGTTGTTATTAGCTTCATCAACTGTTGCTTGATTAATTATAGAATCAAGATCTATACTCATCTTTGCAAAAAGTGTCGTTTCCTTTTTGTCATCGGTACCAACTACATCAAAATTTAAATTTATTTTATACGAGCTCGGATGAACTTCAAAATTCTTCATATTATATGGGGCATTATTAGGAGTTACGATTGGTGTGTTTTGAAGAACTTTTGCCATTTCTTTTGCAGCTTCTTTTTTAAAGTCTGGTATTAGTGAACTATTTTCTTTTATATAATCACTTACATATTGCTGTTTAGATTCAAATGTTTTTTGTATTTCAACCTGATAATAGGAAATCCCCATTTCAGCTGCAGCAACAGAGCGGGATTTCTTCTCTACTACTTGATTTTGTTTCACACTGCTAAATGCTTGCCCCATGAAGGAAAGGGAAATAATCATAAAAACTACTATAACTAGTAATACGGTCACAAGTGCATATCCTTGTTCATTCTTTATATTTTTCATTGATAATCAGCACCCTTCACACGATATAGAAACGTATCAATATTTATGCTGTTGCTTGGATTTTTCTTATCACTAGCAAGAATTTTTAGAGAAACGTCATTTTTATTTGGTTCAATTGAATTGGGCCCTGAACCTTTTACATTATTAATCTCAAGAATAGTAAAACAAATATTAGGCTGATTAAAAATTTGTTCGTGTGGAGGAGTTACTGTATGATTTGTGACTTTGATAGCGCAATTTTCACTTTTAATGTCATACTTGATCAGTGTTTGATGGGTCTTTTTTAAATTGGTAAATAAAATATTTGATTCTTGCAGCATAAAATTCTTAGAGAGTGCTTTTTGTGAATAATTATAGCCTTGAAAAAAAACACTCCAAATACTAACACTTATTAAGGAGAGAATTGTTAGTGTGGCTAACACCTCTACTAGTGTTATTCCACCTTCATCTCGATTCACTAATATCAACTCCTATTTTTTAACATATCCTAATGTTTCACTAACGACATTGCCATCCTTCTTATTTAATAGTTGTACATCAATCCTATTTACGCTAGACAATCTTGAACTTGTTTCAGGGGATTTACTGATTTTTATATGAACATTATAAATATCTTTAGATGTCTCAAAGTAATAATAGTTAGCATCAAAGTTGAATGTACTAAAAGCAACTTTCGGATCTGTAGAGGTAAAGCCCGTGACCCGGTCTGTTTTTACAAGAAACCATTTTACATCACTTGATTCTTGCCAATTTATGAGTATTTCTTTAGCGATATTAATGGCTTTGGACTTATCTTCATTATGATTATTTATAAGACCCATTTGCGGGAAAAATCTCATAGTTGTTAAAAGAATAATTGATAGTATAACTATAGATGCAAGTACCTCTATTATTGTTACACCTTTTTCATTTCGGTAAAATTCCACAAAACCATCCCTTTCCGGGAGATAATTCGCTAAGTCATTTGACCTATTAAAAAGCTTCGGAAAAAGTGTAGAAAGAGTTTTTAGTGATTATGACCTATAATGTTTCCCAGCTTCTTTTAAAATAGTTAATAGTATTATACAATATTTGTAGGAGAAATTTGTCTAATTTTTGAAAAAATAGCAAAAAATTTAACTATTTGAAGGAAAATGTAGTTTAATAGTAGAAAAAGACTAAATAAAAAGGAAAGTGAAGGAATGCAAACAATTTTATGGGCCATTGGTTCTATGGTTGTACTTATGATAATCATATTTTTTTTACCCTTAGGATACAGCTTAAGGGGAAAGTTTTTTGTCGTAATTGCTAGTTTTATTTTAGCACTTGGTGGACTTGCTGCAGCCTCAACCTTTCCGTTGTGGCAGACTGCCTTAATGCTATTCGGACTCATCTTTTTTACAGCATATTTTATGAACAACCGTATGGGAGCTTTAATAAATCAAGAAAACGCTGTATTTGAAGAAGTTTCTGATGAAGAATTTGATTATCACACAGTAGAAAATCTAAATGAAACAAATTTTACGAATATGGAAGAAGAATTAGTTTTACTTAATTCCTCCCCAATTATGTTAGAAAAAGAAACAGTCTCCGAATTGAATCCATCTCCAACATTATCCAAAATTAAAGAAATAGCTAACGAAAAACCTGACGTAATCGATGAGGATATTTCATTTTTATTAGATAGAAATAATGAAATAGAAGTAATCGAGGAATTAGAAGAAACAAACCTAGAAAACGGCTATTTATCGGAAATTGAAAGCTTATTAGAAATGGCATCAGATAAAGAAGAACTATCCGAAGAGGTTGAAGATAACGTGCTAGAAGAGCTTAATGAATTAGCCACTATTTCTTTTGAAGACAAAGAACTTGATCTGGTGGATGGAATCGATGAAGAGTCTTTAGATGACTCATTATTCGATTTTCTTCTTTCCAAAAAAGAAGCAGCGGCCGATCGCGATGATACACTTGAAGAAATAGACCTGAAAAAACAAGTAAGCATGCTAAAATAACAGGTTAACTCGAATAATTCTACCCATTGGTTTGAAGGGCGGCAGGGAAATTGGCGAAGAATCAGCAAATGATAAAATTGTTCGTTGTACTATTCCTTTGTACAACATTTATTTTCAGCTTTTCCCATTTTGGAGTAAAAGCATTTGAGAAACTAACAAATGCGGATGGTAAATACTCTGATGGAACATCCATTGGTTCATTGAATATTACCGGTAAAACAAAGGAAGAAGCAATGAGCTTACTTGAGGAAAAGGTTGTCGGGTGGATTAGGGATACATCCATTGAATTGCAATATGGGGAAAAGACAGTTCCGTTAGATCTAAACCAATTTCATTTGGATGCCAAACAAACAGTCGATTCCATAAAGGATGGACAAAGAAATCCTGTCTTCTTTACGATTGATAAACTGCAATTGGAAGAACAAATTGAAATCCTCTTTCCACAAATAAACAGCAGTGACATCGATTTTAATAAACTATTGAATAGTTTAAATGAGATCGGATCACGTTTCGAGGCAGGTTCCAATACGTTAAACCTATATAATGATTATTTATCAGCTGACAAGATCCAAAAGGACGCAGTAATAAATACCGCAGTTGTTGACATAAATGATGTTTCTGTTGATTTACAAACTGCTATCGATCATAACCCAACGATTGAAATCCCTGAAGAATCAACATTTTCATTATTAGAGTTTGCTAAGAATAAAAAGATTGAAAATGTAGGTACTCTTAGTGTTATGGCAACAGGAATCTACCAGGCTGTTTTACCTTCTAATTTTTCGATAGTGGAAAGAAATATAGGAAGCTCTCTTCCTAATTATGCAGCGCTGGGATTCGAAGGAAAAGTAAATCCAAATAATCAGACAGATTTTATTATTAAAAATCCAAATAAGGCAAAGTATGTTCTAGAATTGAACGTAGAAAGCAACAAATTAACGATCACCTTAAAGGGTGAAAAGCCTCTTTACAACTATAAAATTAGTATAAAAGATGAACGAAAGTTAAGACCTAAGACAATTGTTCAATATAGCCCGCTTCTGCTGCCTGGTAAAACCAAGATACAAACCATGGGAGTTGAAGGACATATTGTTAAAGTTTACAGAGACGTATATCAAGGTGAAGCATTTATAAAAAGTGAATTGATTTCTGAGGACTATTATCCTCCCGTTCTTCAAGTGGAATTACACGGGTTAACGGGAAGCAAACAAGGTACGACTGAAACAACTGGAACAGCAGGAAACCAGGCCGGGCAGGTAACTCCTAACCAAACGACTGATAATTCTGACCAAACAACTTCACCTTCCGAAACAGGACAAAATATTGAAAGTAACAGTGACCTATGGGGTAAACCAAATGAAGAACCTAAATAAAAAGCAGGGATAAAAAATGAGACAATCACGAAAAAAACTTGGTGATTTGTTAATTGAAGAAGGGTTGATTACAGCCTGGCAGCTTCAATCGACCCTGGAAGAAAAGGGAACGAATCAAAAGCTTGGTGACGCTTTGCTTCAACGGGGATATTTAACCGATCAGCAGTTAGTTGAGGTCCTTGAACATCAGCTTGGGGTACCGAGTATCAGCCTTTTCCAATACCCATTTGATACGAGCCTTTTTTCACTTATCTCCAAAGAAACGGCAAGACGAAATTTAATCATTCCGTTAAAAAGAGAAGGAAATAAGCTGTATGTAGCCATGGTTGATCCAATGGACTTCATCGTGGTTGATGATTTGCGCTTATCAACCGGATTCCAAATTGAAACTGCAATTGCTACAAAAGACGATATATTACGTGCGATTAATAAATATTACACTGTTGATGAAGGATTGGAAGAGTTGCTTGATGACCTGCCGCTAAATGATCGCGGGCGGGATGATGATGTAACTGACCAGGATGCTCCTATTGTTCGATTGGTTAATTTACTGTTGTCAAATGCAGTAATCCAAAAGGCAAGTGATATCCATATTGATCCGCAGGAGACAAAAGTGGTGGTTCGGTACCGAGTAGACGGTGTCCTTCGAGTTGAACGGGTACTGCCTCGACAAATGTTAAGCGTGTTAACTGCAAGAATCAAAATTATGGCCAATCTAGATATCACTGAACACCGGATTCCACAAGATGGACGGATTAAATTCACTCTCGACTATCATCCGATTGACCTTCGTGTTTCAACGCTGCCAACTGTATATGGTGAGAAAATCGTTATGCGGCTTTTAGTTATGGGAGCTGCCTTAAATGATGTAAATAAGATTGGATTTAACACACTTAACTTAAAGCGGTTTAGTGAATTAATTGAACAGCCGACTGGGATCGTTCTTATCACGGGACCAACAGGATCAGGTAAGTCCTCAACCCTTTATGCTGCACTTAACAAACTAAACAGCGAACAGGTAAATATCATCACAATCGAAGATCCCGTCGAATATCAATTAGAAGGAATTAATCAAATTCAGGTAAACTCAAATGTCGGTATGACCTTTGCGGCTGGACTTCGTTCCATTCTCAGGCAGGATCCGAATATTATCATGGTTGGGGAAATTCGTGATAAAGAAACGGCAGAAATCGCGGTGCGTGCTTCCTTGACAGGACATTTAGTGTTAAGTACATTGCACACCAATGATTCATTGGGCACCGTTACAAGGTTAATTGATATGGGGGTTGAGCCGTTTTTGCTTGCCTCCTCATTAAGTGGAATCGTTGCACAACGACTTGTCCGTAAGGTTTGCCGTGATTGTGCGGAAGTTCAAGAACCATCTAAGCGGGAAATCGAAATTTTTGCAAGGCGCGGCATGAAAATTGATAAAATAACTCGAGGTAAAGGCTGCTCCTCATGTAACATGACTGGCTACAAGGGACGAATTGCCCTTCATGAAGTATTGGTTATTAACGATGACATGAGAAGAGTAATCATGAATGATGATTCTTATCAAAAGCTAAAGGAGCATGCGATCAAAAATAAGACAATCTTTTTGATTGACGATGGGTTATTAAAAGTAAAGCAAGGGGTAACAACAACTGAAGAAGTTTTACGTGTAGCCATTCTGGAGTAGGGGTATGTAAACATGAAGGATAAAATCGAAAATATACTGCGAGCGGCGATTGAATTAAAGGCATCAGATATCCATCTTACTGTTGGGGTTCCTCCGGTTTTTCGGATTAATGGTGACATTAAACCCTATGGTAAAGATATGTTGCTGCCGGCAGACACAGAGGAAATTGCCAAAACAATTGTCCCTGAAACCATGTGGGACCTATTTAAGGAAAAAGGTGAGCTCGATTTCTCCTATGGCCTTTCAGGGGTATCACGCTTCCGTGTCAATGCCTACCATCAACGGAAAAGTATTTCTTTGGCTCTTAGGGTAGTAGCTTCTAAAACACCATCTTTGGAGGAGTTAGACTTACCGGAAATCATCTCCAAACTTGTAGAAAAACCGCAGGGACTCATCCTTGTCACAGGACCAACCGGGAGTGGTAAATCAACGACACTTGCTTCCATGATTGATTATATGAACAGAACGATGAGAAAGCATATTATTACGCTGGAAGACCCAATCGAATATCTTCATAAACACAGGAATTCGATTATTGACCAACGCGAAGTGGGTTTTGACACAAAGTCGTATGCCAGTGGCTTAAAGGGGGCACTCCGCCAAGACCCCGATGTTATTCTTGTTGGAGAGATGCGTGATTTAGAAACGATGTCGATTGCAATGACAGCAGCAGAAACAGGACATCTTGTGTTAGGAACTCTGCATACATCAAGTGCACCGACCACCATCAACCGAGTTATCGACGTCTTTCCGTCTGCTCAGCAACCACAAATACGTGTCCAGATAGCTTCGGTACTAGTTGGAGTTATATCACAACGCTTATTTCCAACGGCAGATAAAAAAGGCCGGAAAGCAGCTACTGAAATATTAGTAAACAATCATGCGATTGCTAACTTAATAAGAAATGAAAAAATTCACCAAATTCAAAGTACGATGCAAACATCCCGGGCCCAGGGCATGCACACTCTTGAAATGAGTATTAGAGAGTTACTGGATCGCGGTGTTATTCAAAAAGAATCGGCAACACAATATTTAAATGAAAAGATGATGTTAAATGACTAGGTTCAAATATGAAGGTCGTGACCGGACCGGAAAACGGCAGGGCACCGTTAACGCGACTTCTAGACGAGAAGCAATGGTTAAGCTAAGAGAAGATGGAATCAGGGTCATTGAAATAAATGAAGTTCCTGAAACCCTCTGGACGATGGATATTACCCTTGGAAATCCAGTGAAACTACAGGATTTTGTTATCTATTTAAGGCAATTTGCCACCCTTTTGAAAGCTGGTGTATCCGTGGTAGAGGCAACAGGCATTCTTGCTTTTCAAACAGAAAGTAGAGGGTTAAAGAAGGCGTTATTAGACGTTGAACAGGAGCTGCGCGAAGGGAACCCGTTCTCAGAGTCGATTGCTAAGCACAAAAAAATATTTTCCCCGATGTTTATCAACATGGTTAAAGCAGGAGAAGTCAGTGGAAACATGGATGAGACACTCGAAAGCTTGGCAACGGATTTTGAAAAACAACACTACACAAAACAAAAGATTGTATCAGCACTAACATATCCACTTGTCATTGGAATTCTAGCTGTATGCGCTGTTATCTTTTTACTTGTATCAGTTGTACCAACGTTTGTTAAGATGTTTGCAGATATGGGAGCAGAACTGCCGGCAATAACAAAATTTGTCTTGGCATTAAGTGAATTTATGCAATCGTCTTGGTGGTTAATAGCTCTTGTTATTATCTTATTTGTTTTATTGTTTATGTATATTAAAAAAAATAAGCAAACTAAATACTATTTGGATTATACACTTTTAAAAATGCCGATATTTGGTAAGGTTATGCAAAAAGTGGCATTAGCTCGTATGATGAGAACACTTAGCACGTTATTTTCTAGTTCTGTTCCGATTCTTCAGGCAATGTCGATTGTTGAAAATGTCGTCGAAAATGAAGTAATATCAAAGATAATTCGCGAATCTCGAGATTCTCTTGAAAAAGGAAGGTCTATGACGGAGCCAATGGTAAATCACTGGGCCTTCCCACCACTTGTTACGCAGATGATTTCGATTGGTGAGGGAACAGGGGCATTAGATGAAATGTTATCGAAAATTGCGGAATTCTACGAGAAAGAAGTAGAACAAGTAACAGATAGGCTTAAATCCTTAATTGAACCGATTATGATAGTCCTTTTGGCAGGTGTTGTAGGTGTCATTGTTTTGTCAATAATGATGCCAATGTTCTCCATGTTCGACCAAATGAGCTAAAATTGCATAAATATTAAAATAAATACAAAATTTGCTAAAATTCTCTTTTCAATATATGACAATTATTGTATACTCATAGAGAAATAGTACTAGGTTAAAAGAACCAGGAGGAGATGTTGAAATGGTAGAAAGTTTACGAATAAAGCTTAAAGAACAAAAAGGTTTTACCTTGATTGAATTATTAGCAGTTATCGTTATTTTGGGGATCATTGCGGCGATAGCGATTCCTGCGATTGGGAATGTTATTAACAATTCGAAGGCTAGTGCTATTAAAACTGACGCCCAGCACATTTTAAATGCGACAAAACTATATGTTGCGGAAAAAGGAATGCCTGCTCCTGCCACTTTAAGTAAAGCTGATTTAACAGATTATATTGATGATGTAACAACTTTTGATGATTTTACAATTACTTTTTCAGGAACTAAGCCACAAATTTCAGGAACTGGAACCAAAGGCGGAAAATCTATAACGTTTACTAAAGCAACTATCTCTGGAATTGATAAAGCTGGAAACGACTTTTCAGAAATTAAAGATTAAATCATTATGGATTTAATATTAATCGCATTATTGTTAGTGTATGGGATTACACTTGGTTCCTTCTTCAACGTAGTCGGCCTACGAGTTCCATTAAAGCAATCAATTGTTACACCAAGATCAGCATGTCCGACATGCGGGCATCAGTTGACACCGTTTGAACTCATCCCAGTGTTTTCATACATAATACAAGGGGGGAAATGCCGCGGCTGTCAGTCGCGGATTTCTCCTATTTATCCGATGATGGAATTGCTTACAGGAATTCTTTTTGGAACAGCACCTTTAGTTATTGGATGGTCAGGAGAATTAATAGTTGCCTTATCACTAATATCGATGCTTATTATTATCGTTGTTTCCGATATTAACTATATGATCATCCCTGATAAAATTCTAATCTGGTTTGCAGGGATTTTTTTATTGGAACGGATTTTTATGTCCCTAACTCCATGGTGGGATAGCCTAATTGGAGCGGTTACAGGTTTCTTCCTTCTATTTGTCATCATGCTAGTAAGCGAGGGTGGAATGGGCTTTGGCGATGTAAAACTTTACGCCCTGCTTGGTTTTGTTTTAGGCTTTAAACTTGTACTTTTATCATTTTTTCTCTCCACGCTTTTCGGGGCAGTAATAGGTGGTTTGGCACTGCTATTTAAAATTGTTAAAAAGCGCCAGCCTATACCATTTGGCCCGTTTATTGCTGCAGGAACATTAACAGCCTATTATTGGGGATCGGATTTATTTGATTTATACCTGCGATTTCTTAATCAAGGATATTAACTAAGGGGTTTTTTTACATGGCTTTTTCCCTATTTACACCCAAAAACCGAATAATCAACCTTGTATTAAATGACCATTCCATTCGTTTTCTGGAATTGAAGCAAACCGATCCACCCTCTGCCCAAAGATGGAGTGAACGGTTTCTTCCACCAGGAATTATTACTGATGGGAAAATTGTTGATATAGATTCCCTTTCAAGTATTTTGGAGGAGTGTATCGATGAATGGAAAATGCGGAGACGCTCGGTTCGTTTCTTAGTCCCCGATCCGCTTGTTATCATTAGAAAAGTCTCCATACCTGTTGAAATACAGGAGGATGAAATAAAAGGGTATTTATACTTGGAGCTTGGTTCAAGTATTCATTTACCATTTGAAGAACCAGTGTTTGATTATTATCCCCTATCAGAAAATGAAAAAACAAAGGATCTGCTTCTTTTTGCTGCACCGGAACAATATGTTATGGAATATTCAGAGTTATTTTCCAGCTTAAGGCTAAATCCTGTTGCCGCTGATATTTCACCGCTTGCACTCTATCGGTTATACCACCGGCTCTGTCAAACTGATCAAAATGAAACACTGTTTACTGTTCAGTTTGACTTGACAAGTGTTAATTTATGTATTTTCGAAGGTAGCGTACCAGTTGTTATGCGTTCGTTTGCTTTGCCTTTTGATATCGATAAATGGGATTTGAAAAGAGACACTAGGGGAATTACTGATTGTAAATTTACTGGAGATGCAGAAGAACTAGTTATTCAGTTTGAAGATATATTTAAAGAAATTAACAAACTTTTCGATTTTTATCGCTATACATTAAATAATGAAAAACATGATATAACAAAGTTTCTCTTAAGCGGTGATCATCCAATGCTTGAAGCAATCATCGATGAAATGAGAGAGAGATTTGATGTGCCGGTTGAACTAATTTCGCTTGAATCGGAAGGTAAAGCAGGAAGCGTACCGGCTAATCTATTCCTTTCTTTAGGTCTCGCTTTAAAAGAGGTGCAATGATGCTTGTAGAAATTAACCTGCTTCCACAGAAAGAACCGAAAAAATATAGTTTTATCATTACACTATCATGTTTACTTGTAGTCTTTGTTTTAATTGGTGGTTTTTATTTTTGGCAAACTCTATCCATTAAAAATGAGTTAACCTCAATAGACAGACAAATTTCAATGACGAAAAAGATCGTCGAAAAAGAAGAGAAAAATAGTAAAACGGTTGAATCTGCAGACTCTGTAGGCCAATTAAAGAGTGCAATTGAATGGGTAGAAAATTATCCCATTCAGACGATTCCTGTTATGCGGCATCTAACCTCATTACTGCCAGAACGAGGCTTTATTCAAAGCTTTGGCTACACGGAGGAAGGTACTATAACACTAACAGTCCAATTTGATAGTGCTAGAGAGGCTGCTTACTTTTTAGATAATCTTAATGAATCAAAATGGATAGCAGATGCAAGCATAAGTTCATTATCTGCAGCCGATGATTCGGCTGAAACATCTGGTTCAACTACAGTTCCTAATACTCAAACGAATACAACCGGTTCGACAACAAACACAACAAATCAAACGAACACAACCAATTCAAATCAAAGTCCGACTACTGGTCAGGATCCTACAGGAGCTGCTGCGAGTGATGTAAACCAGACAAATCCTGATCCTGGAACTACAGTTAATCAAGACAATACCGTAAATACAACGACAAATACTAATACTAGTAATTCGACCACAACTTCGACCACTCAGGTGAATAAAGATACAAATATACTTCCTCGCTATACTGGTCAATTTGAAATTAAGCTGAACAAAGAGTTCGTTAAGGAGAATATCAAGAAGAGCAAGAAGAATGAGAAAGGGGTAGCGGGTTCATGAAGCATCGTTTCTCAAAAAAAGACAAACTAATTCTTGGAGTCGCTGCTCTTTTGTTAGTTTTACTCATCGTTTACGCTCAGTTCTTTTCCTTATCACCATTGAAATCGGATCTAGGCTTAAAGCAGCAATCTTTAACATCCGAACAAAAACTGCTCGATATTGTTAGTCAGAAAAAAGCGGAAGATACAAAAAAAACAATGGTTAAAGACACAAGGGAATTACAAAAAATCTTGCCTGTAAAACCTTTACAGGAACAGTTAATTTTAGACTTAGAAAAGGCAGAAACACTATCGAATAGTAAGATTAGTTCGATGGGTTTTTCAAAAGATGCGGATGCCAATACAACTGCTGATCAAACAAATGCTGAAAATACTAATGGTCAACAACAACCTGCAGGGAATCAGGATACAGCTAATCAAGCTGCGACCAATCAAGGTACGACAAATCAGGAAGCAACTGCCGGACAACCAGCTCAACCTGTTGCCCTTAAGAAGCTGATCGTTTCGTTAAGCGTAGAATCACCAACCTATAAGGGTTTTGAGAAGTTCATTGAAACCCTGGAATCATTAAAGCGGATTGTTGTGGTAGAATCGATTAGTTATGCAGGCGGACAAGAGATAACCAGTTTGGATCAAGAAGTCCAACCACTAAGTTACAGCCTGACAATTTCTGCTTTTTACATGCCCAGTTTAACTGACTTAACGGCACATCTACCAACAATCGATGCACCTGCACCTGCGGGTAAAGATAATCCTTTAAGCGAGTTTCCTTCAACAGGACAAACACAGCCTTAGTTAACAACATGGCGAACGAACAAAAAATTTGACGAAAGTCTACAATAACAAGACGACAAAAGTCTTGTTATTTTTTTTTGCCTTTATGATAGGATGAAACCAATTACCCTTCGGAAGAGAGAGGAGTACGTATAGTGGACAAGCCTAAAAAAGGCAATACAATCAAGATCAAATTAAATGGAGATACCCAGCCTGTTCAGGAAGAACCGAAAAAAAAGGAGCCGGAAGCGGGCACCGAACCTGTTACAAGAGTGATTAAAATAGATTCGAACAAGTTAGATTCGGATGTTTTTTTTGAGACGGCAGCAGCCCAGGAATCTGTCGATGAGAGTTTTGACTGGATCATTCCGGAATCCTCCGAAAATGATATAGAAGAATTTAAAATAAACAGCAGCAGTAAAACGCCCAAGAAAAGCGGTCTCCCGAAAATAACCTCCTTTTCATCCAATACTAAGAAGAATGGTCGTCCCTTAGGGTCCATCGTCATTTCAGGCATTTTTGCCATTCTCATTGGTACTACGATAGGGGTTGTTATGCTAAAGCTGGTGACAGCAGGGCCTACTGAAAAGACAGTCACTGAACCCCCTGTGGTCGAAGTAAAAGGTGGAACGGATAAGAAACCTGCTGCTGGAAAAACAACAACTGCAGCCTTAGGCCAATTAACTGCGTATGTCATTCAAGGTGGATTCTTTTCATCAAAAGACGGTGCAAAGGAAACCGTATCTCAAATATCATCAAAGGGTGTACCTTCTCAAATAATAGAAATGGAAGGAAAACATTTTATCTTTTTAGGTACTGCAGATTCAATTGAAACGGCTAAATCGCTAAGTACCCAATATAAAGATAAAGGCGTTGAGGGTGCATTTGCAAAATCATTGTTACTAGATGAAAAGAAAGTCTCCGATATTACAACAAAAGAAAAGGACTTTTTAGAAATTGTCCCTACGATTTACGAGACTCTTTCCCTAGTGACTTCAAGCGCTCTATTAACTAAATCCATTTCAGAAGAGTCCACTAAAGCATTAGCAGGTATAGAAGAACAATTAAAAGTAAGTGGAATTAAAAACGAGAAAATAAAAAATTTGGAAGCAGAATTAACTAGTGCCGAAGAAAAGGTTAAAGCCTTTCAAAAATCAAAAAATGCAAAGAGCATCAGTGAAGCACAGCAGCATTTATTAAACTTCCTCTCGTACTATTTTACTATGTAATCGACAAAGCTCGTTATTTTCCGGGAAATAGTTAGTGACACAAGGCCTGTCCCCATAGGGCAGGCTTTTCAAATTAGCTGAAAAAGAGAAGCTCTGCATAAATTGACAAATTTCTTCAAATTTTAATGATATAAAAATTGTTTGCGTGTGTAATTTCTGATACGATTAACTTGTATCTTCCTATACAAATGCAAAAAGGTAAGGTGATTGAATGCAGAACCTCATTTTAGCCTCTTCTTCTCCACGGCGAAAAGAACTTCTAGAAAATCTCCGCTTAACATTCGCGATTTCAAGCAGTGATGTTGATGAAAGCTTTGACCCTACACTCCCCCCGGAGGAAGTAGTGATGGAGTTAGCCGAACGTAAAGCACTGGCCGTTTTTCAACAAAATCAAGATGCCTTTGTGATTGGTTCGGACACGATTGTCGTTGCGAATAATCAAATCTTAGGAAAGCCAGCTGATGAAGCAGAAGCAATAAGGATGTTACAGAGATTGTCAGGTCAACAGCATGAGGTGTTTACGGGTGTTTCAATTATGTCTCCGGAAAGTTCAACTCGATTTTATGAAAAAACAGAAGTTTGGTTTTGGGAGTTAACGGACGACGAAATTAAAGCCTATGTGCAAAGTGGTGAACCGCTTGATAAAGCAGGTGCATATGGCATTCAACAGCTTGGAAGTATGCTTGTCAAAAAAATAAATGGAGACTATTTTGCGGTTGTCGGTCTGCCTGTGGCCAGAACAATAAGGGAATTGAAAAGGGCAGGCTACCAGTTGCCGTATTAACTTTTACTTGTTTCTTAACTCCCACGATAAAAGGGAGGGAAAAAAGTGTTCACAAATACATTAATGATCCGTGATTTTCCGCAAGACGAACGGCCGCGGGAGCGTTTTATCAACCATGGCCCGCAGAGCTTATCGAATCATGAACTGATTGCCATCCTGCTTCGCACAGGGACGAAGGAGGAGTCAGTATTGCAACTATCGAATCGCTTGCTTACCCATTTTGAAGGTTTAAGGCTGTTAAAATCAGCCACCTTAGAAGAAATAACCGAAATTAAAGGGATTGGTACGGCTAAGGCGATACAAATTCTTGCTGCCGTTGAAATTGGCCGAAGAATTGCCAACCTTAACTATACCGACCGCTATGTCATTCGTTCCCCGGAAGACGGGGCCAAGTATGTCATGAACGATATGCGCTTTTTGACGCAGGAGCATTTTGTTTGTTTGTATTTAAACACGAAAAATCAAGTGATCCATAAACAAACTGTTTTTATCGGCAGCTTAAATGCCTCAATCGTCCATCCACGCGAGGTATTCCGCGAAGCGTTAAAACGATCCGCGGCATCTGTAATAGCCCTGCATAATCATCCTTCCGGCGATCCGTCTCCAAGCCGCGAAGACATAGAGGTAACCAAGCGTCTAGTTGAATGCGGCAAAATTATTGGCATCGATTTGCTCGATCACTTGATCATCGGTGAAAACAAGTTTGTAAGTTTAAAGGAAAAAGGGTATTTATAACACTAGGATATTATTTGACGTTGAGCTATAATATTGGGTATGATTTTTTAGGACTGTTTTAAAAATATCTATATAAATAGTACGAAAAAAGACATGATAAATAAGGTGATTACCTGCCTATAGGAATTTATGCATTTCGTATCAGAAAGGGAGATACAACATTATGTTTGGAATTAAACCTAGAGATCTTGGGATTGACTTGGGGACAGCAAATACCCTTGTATATGTAAAAGGAAAAGGAATTGTCTTACGGGAGCCATCCGTAGTGGCAATGCAAACCGATACAAAAAGCATCGTAGCAGTTGGAAATGATGCGAAAAATATGATTGGACGGACGCCGGGGAATGTTGTGGCGATGCGACCGATGAAGGATGGCGTCATTGCTGATTTTGAAATAACGGCTGCTATGATGAAGCACCACATTCGACAAGCACAGAAAAGTAACAATCTTTTCTCTGGGAAGCCTTATGTTATGGTTTGTGTGCCGTCAGGTATTACGGCAGTTGAGGAAAGAGCCGTCATCGACGCAACAAGACAAGCTGGGGCAAAGGATGCTTATACGATTGAAGAACCATTTGCGGCAGCGATTGGCGCGAACCTGCCTGTTTGGGAGCCGACCGGCAGCATGGTCGTTGATATTGGCGGTGGTACGACAGAAGTTGCAATCATTTCCTTAGGTGGAATCGTAACGAGCATATCAATTCGCGTAGCCGGTGATGAAATGGATGATTCGATTATATCCTATATCCGTAAAAACTATAATTTAATGATTGGGGAGCGGACGGCGGAAACAATTAAAGTGGAAATCGGATCTGCCGGCACGCCTGAAGACATCGACAATATGGAAATCCGCGGCCGTGATTTACTAACAGGTCTGCCAAAAACGATTGAAATTACCGCTAAAGAAATTTCTGCGGCCTTAAATGACACAGTCTTTGCCATTGTCGAAGCTGTGAAGAATACATTAGAAAAAACACCGCCGGAATTGGCCGCAGATATTATGGATCGGGGAATTGTCTTAACTGGTGGAGGTGCGCTTCTTCGTAATTTGGATAGGGTTATTAGCGAAGAAACGAAAATGCCTGTCTTAATTGCCGAGAACCCGCTTGATTGCGTGGCAATTGGAACAGGAAAAGCCCTTGATCATATTAATTTATTTAAAAATAAAGCACGTTGATAAGTGCTAAACTTTCGAATTACCAAGATTTTAGAAAAATAGAGGTGTATAATCATGCCACAGTTCTTTTTGAATAAACGACTGATTATTTTGCTTGTCAGCATTATTGTTCTCGTGGCATTGATTGGGTTTTCATTAAGGGAGAGAAGTAAACTGTCCTGGCCGGAGCAATTTGTCAAAGACACAACCGGCTGGGTGCAATCCCTGGTTTCAAAGCCGACCAACTTTGTTGCAGGCTTTTTTGAAAATCTCCAGGACTTAACAAATACATATGATGAGAATAAGGAATTAAAATCGCGCATTGAAAATCTTGCCAGCCTTGAAGCACAAGTTCAAGAGCTGAAAAAGGACAATAAGGAATTGCGTGACGTTCTCGATGAAAAAAAGACCCTGAGAGATTTTGAACCACTACCAGCTACTGTTATTGGCAGAAACCCTGATCGTTGGCATGAAATGATTATTATCGACAAAGGTAAATTAAACGGTGTTAAAAAAAATATGGCTGTTGTTACGGCAAGCGGTCTGATTGGAAAAGTAAAGAATGTTACCCAATTTAGCTCAACCGTACAGCTGATGAGCTCCATGGATCCGAAGAACCGAATCTCCGCCATCATCCAGGGCGAAACCCCTGTGTATGGCCTTGTGGAAGGCTATGATAAAGAGAAAAAATTACTCATTGTAAAAGCCATCCCTTCAGGTGCGAAAATTGAAAAAGACCAAACCGTTATCACTTCAGGATTAGGCGGGATTTTTCCGAAAGCGTTAATGATTGGAAAAGTGGTCGAAGTGAAACAGGATCAATATGGATTGAATCAAACGGCACTTGTGAAACCAGGGGCTGATTTTTATGATATCCAAAATGTGATTGTCACGAAAACTAACATGATACCGGTTGATGCAGCCGAAACGACTGACGGGAAGGAGGAGGAATCGTGAAAAAGTTCCTTCTTCCTCTGTTGTTTCTGTTTTTATTTATTTTAGAAAGTCTTTATGTTCAATATGTACCGGTAGAGATATTGGGACGGAACAGCATTGTTACTCCCCATTTTCTCTTTGCTGCCCTTTTATTTCTGACGATTTATGTTGGAAAGAAACAGGGAATTATTTATGCCGCTATTTTTGGACTATTATTTGATATTGTCTACATCGAAGTTATCGGGATCTACCTTTTTCTTTATCCATTTATTTGCTATCTTGTTTCAAAAATCATGCATATCATGCAGACCAATATTGTGATTGCTTTCCTTGTTTCTCTATTAGGAATTGCCTTATTAGAAGTAGGGGTTTACGAAATGGATTATTTAATCCATGTAACAAACCTCGATTTTATGAGCTTTATCAATTTGCGTTTTTATCCGACGCTAATCATAAATGCCATCTTTATCACCATAGCAGGATATCCTTTCAAACGGCTTTTTGAAAAGCATGCCGAAGCACTAAGGGCTGATTAGTTTTTGAGGAGTCTCTAGTTTTCTTTTTTTTTAAAAGGAGAATGGACGCATCATGTCGAATTTTAATTAAGATGTCAGTACTTTGATTCGGAATGTGCATGACGGCATGCAAATTTCATTTTTGTTAGAAAAAATTTGCTTGTTCCGAAATTGCTTTTTTAATTATGAGGTGAAATTTCTCCATGAAAAAACGGCAAAATGTTACAATAAAAGGAACGAAGGAAGGACTTGTCCTTCATCTTGATGATACATGTTCCTACGAGGAACTAAAAAAGGAACTTGACCAAAAGCTTTCAGCCAACTCAAGGACACAGGAGGAGCGTAATTTAATCTCTGTGAAAGTAAATGTTGGCAAACGATATTTGACCGATGAGAAGCGGGAAGAGCTAAAGAATTTGATTCGCCAAAAGAAGAATTTAGTTGTAGATGATATAGAATCGGATGTTATCACTATGGAAGAAGCGAAACGGCTAAATGCCGAGAACGAGGTGATGACCGTTTCTAGCATTATTCGTTCCGGACAAGTCCTTAAAGCCCCCGGGGATGTACTTTTGATCGGTGATGTCAATCCAGGTGGAACGGTTGTTGCAGGCGGAAATATTTTTATCATGGGTTCGTTAAAAGGAGTGGCACATGCCGGCTGCTTTGGCAACGAGGAGGCTGTCATTGCGGCGTCCAGTATGAAACCAACCCAGCTTAAGATTAGTGATTTTATCAATCGAGCGCCAGATACCATACAAAGCAGTGAGAAACGGGAAATGGAATGTGCTTACATAAATGAGATAAATGAGGAACGACAAATCATTGTTGATAGATTACAAGTTTTAATTCATTTAAGGCCTAATTTAAACAGATTCGAAGGGGGACATTAAAGTGGGAGAAGCAATAGTAATTACATCCGGTAAGGGCGGAGTAGGGAAAACCACTACTTCTGCTAATATTGGGACGTCTTTGGCCCTTCAAGGCAAAAAAGTATGCTTAGTAGATACAGACATCGGTCTTCGAAACTTGGATGTCGTCATGGGACTTGAAAACAGAATTATTTATGATCTTGTCGATGTAGTAGAAAAGAGATGCAAAATCCATCAGGCATTGGTCAAGGACAAACGCTTTGATGGGTTATTATATTTACTGCCGGCCGCCCAGACGGTTGATAAATCAGCCGTTAAGCCCGAGCAGATGAAGGAACTGATTAGCGAATTAAAGCAAGACTATGATTATATCATTATTGATTGCCCTGCAGGTATTGAACAGGGTTTCCAAAATGCGCTGGCCGGAGCGGATAAAGCGATTATTGTCACCACGCCTGAAGTTTCAGCCGTCCGTGATGCCGACAGAATCATTGGCCTGATTGAAAAGCAAAAGAATATGGAAGCGCCTAAATTAGTAGTCAACCGGATTCGCTATCAAATGATGAAAAGCGGCGATATGCTTGATATCGATGAAATCACGCAGCATTTATCCATTGAGCTCATTGGCATTGTTGCTGACGATGAAGAGGTCATTAAAGCTTCCAACCATGGTGAACCGATTGCCCTTAATCCAAACAGCAGAGCATCGATTGCCTACCGCAATATTGCCAGAAGGATTCTCGGTGAATCCATCCCGCTGCAGCCGCTGGAGGAAGCAAACAAAGGCGTTTTTACAAAAATCAAGAAGTTTTTTGGTGTTCGATAATAGATGTGCCTGCCCGCTTACATACGGACAGGCTTTTTTTTGCCGATAGGAAAGTAGTACTTTCCTATCAGGCATAAGTGCAACTACACCACTGTCTACGCTAATCGGCGAGTTTTCTTTAAACTTTGAAATTATTCCTTCACAACAATTAAATTTAGGATAACCTTTTTGTGGAGTCATACTCTGCCATTCCCCTTCATAAACTTGTACAAAAAAGTGGGAAAAGGGTTGATGGTTATGGCGCGGTCTACACCGGAGGAAATACGGCGGCGAATCGCTAAGAGGAAAAAAGAACAGGGTTCACCTACGAATACACCAGACCGTCAAATGGTTTGGCCTGGTGATGACGAAAAATACGGTTTTAATCAAATTACCCCTCCTGGAATCGAAAGAGGGGAAGAAGGACATCCATTATTTAAGAAAGAAGTATTCTTTTTCAAAATATTGGCGTCAGTGCTCTTGTTTTTAACGGTTGCCATTTTGTTTCGCAATCATACCGCAACCTTTGAGCCTGTTAGGGACTTTGTTACAAAGCAAATGGACAAGGATTTTAAGTTTGCCACTGTTTCAAATTGGTACGAAGACAAGTTCGGCAAACCATTGGCCCTCCTCCCATTTTCAGAGAAAGATCAAGCTGGAAAAAAGGCTGTAGTCAAGGAGCCGAATTTCTCCGTTCCGGCAATGGGGAAAATCCTCGAAAACTTTGAGAAAAATGGTCAAGGTATTATGATTGAAACCGGTAAAGGTGCGGCAGTTCAGTCCATAAATGATGGTTTTGTCACCTTCGTGGGAATCAAAGAAGGATTGGGGAAAACCGTCATTATCCAGCATCCCGATAAATCGGAAACATGGTATGGGAATTTAGAGGAAATTAAAGTCAACAAATATGATCATATTGATAAAAGAACGGTCGTAGGCACTGTTTCTGCTTCAACAGGCCAAGATAAAACAAAAGGCAAATATTATTTTGCGATAAAAAAAGACGATGATTTCATCGACCCAATCCAGGTGATTCGCTTTGAATAGAGCTATTATCTTACTTCGATATGTTCATATTCATCCACTACTATGGATTGTGATTGCCCTAGCGATTGCTACCGGGTATTTCCTAGAAGTCTGCCTGCTGCTCGCGATAATTTTTATACATGAAATGGGGCATGCTGCTGCGGCTTCTTTTTTTTCATGGAGAATCAAGAAAATCACCCTCCTGCCGTTTGGCGGTGTGGCCGAAATGGATGAGCACGGCAATCGTCCCCTAAAGGAAGAAACGATAGTCGTGCTTGCCGGACCACTGCAGCATGTGTGGATGGTGGCGGCAGCATACGTCTTATTTACAGTGCACCTGATCTCAGAAGACTTATTTAAGCTATTTATTAACTACAACGTAATGATTTTCGTCTTCAATCTTTTTCCAATTTGGCCGCTTGATGGCGGGAAACTGGTATTCTTACTGCTCTCATTAAAAAATTCGTTTCCGAGTGCACATCGTTTGACACTATTGATTTCGTTTTTCAGCCTATCCCTGTTTTCAGTGACTATTTTACTGGCTTCGCCATCTAATATAAATGTATGGGTCGTGATCGGCTTTTTATTCTTCTCGTTGTACCATGAGTGGAAGCAGCGGCGCTTTATTTTCATGAGATTTTTATTGGAGCGCTATTATGGGAAAAAATCGAGCCTGCAAGCATTGAAACCCATCCAGGCAAATGAGCAGGATTTACTCATTCACGTATTGGAAAAATTTCAACGTGGCTGCAAGCATCCGATTATTATCGAAGCGGGCGGCAAGGAAACAGGCACATTGGATGAAAACGAGCTCCTGCACGCCTATTTTACGGAAAAGCGCCTAACCGATAAAATCAGCGACCTTCTTTTTTCTTATTAATTCGTTATAATAGAAGCATCTATGAAAAAAGTGAGGACGCTCGGTTTGGAAACTTTAATTATCAATTACACCGCACGGGAGAAGCGATTTGCTTATCTGAGAAATAATCGAGTTGTACAGATCGTTTTTGATCGACCGGAACATCGCTCGCTGGTCGGTAATATTTATTTTGGGACCGTTACAAAGGTGCTGCCAGGAATGAATGCTGTGTTCATCGATATTGGCGAGGAGAAAAATGCCTATTTGCACCGCGACTCATTGCTTTCGTATGTGCTCTCATCCGAAAAGCAAAAAAACATTACCTCGTTCATTCATCAAGGCGAAAAAATGCTTGTTCAGGTGGACAAGGATGCCACCGGCACAAAGGGGCCAAAAGTGACGGGGATTATTGAGATTCAGGGGAATCATCTCATTTACATGCCGAAAGGGCGCTATGTGGCCGTATCGAAAAAAATCGCCGATGAAGCTCAGCAGGCAACGCTCCGTCGCCTTGGCAAGCTTCTCAAGACGGAGGAAGAGGGAATCATTTTTCGTACTTCCAGCATGGCAAGCACGGAGGAAGAAATTAAAGAGGAGCTGCAAACGTTAAGACAACAATCCCAAGAACTATTACAGAAAATCACCTCCCAAAAAAAGCCAGGATTACTTTTTAAAAAAGACACCTTTATCGAAATGCTTGTAATTCATACTAAAAATATGAAGTCAGGTGAAGTCATCATCGATGATCTAGCCGTAAAAAAAATGCTTGAGCAGGCCAACCATAAAGTCAAGCACAGCTACTACAATGGAAAAGAGAATATATTCTCAGCTAACCAAGTAGAGCATGAAATTGACAAAGCCCTAAAAAAGATTGTCTGGCTCGATCGAGGTGCTTATCTTATTTTTGATGAAACGGAAGCATTAACGATTATTGATGTGAACACCGGGAAATTTTCCGGGAAAACCGATTATCAGGATACAGTACTCAAAACCAATCAGCTGGCAGCCAAAGAAATTGTCAGGCAGCTTCGTCTCCGTGATATAGGCGGCATTGTTCTGATTGATTTTATTGATATGAAACGCGAGCAGGATAAACAGACGATTCTCAACACGGTTGAGACGGAATTAACGAAAGATGAGAAGAGAACAAAAATTATAGGTTTTACCCCGCTTGGGATTCTTCAATTGACTAGGAAGAAGACAAAGATTACACTTTCTGAAGCACTTCAAGTGAAATGTCCAGTCTGCGACGGCATGGGCCGCATCCTTAGTGCTGAAACAATGGCGTTCCGTCTTGAGCGGGAGCTGCTAGAGCACCGTCATGCTGAATTCGAAGCAATCCTTATCGAGACAACCTATGAGGTAAAAGAGGCGCTTCTCGGCGAAAATGAAGCCCATCGAGCGGCGTTAGAAGAATTGCTTCAAATAAAGCTTTATTTTTCTATCCAGCAAGCTGCAAAGCCATATTATGTCCTAAAACAATTTGGCGATGACCAGGATATCTCCCTAAAAGCTATTGACACTCTTCATTAAATTATGTTAGTATTCTAATGTTATGTTTGTAGCACCCGTGCTACAACCGCACAGAACAGGTAGTAAGATTTCTGCGTGATTCGCGGGAACGCCTGTGGATGGCGAGTCTGAGTTTATAAGGAGGTGCAGTTCATGTACGCAATTATCGAAACTGGCGGTAAACAACTTAAAGTCGAAGAAGGCCAAGCAATCTACATTGAAAAACTAAATGTTGAAGCTGGTGAAACAGTTACTTTTGACAAGGTTCTTTTCGTTGGCGGTGAAACTGTAAAAGTTGGAAGCCCTGTTGTTGCAGGC
>Ga0213822_1000139_pt1 | contig 72948 bp, 71 predicted proteins | sample MC6MC0908MG_FD_179872 | JGI IMG/M metagenome (GOLD analysis project Ga0213822, IMG submission 179872) | Enriched soil aggregate microbial communities from Iowa State University, Ames, United States - MC6-MC0908-MG | ecosystem: Environmental > Terrestrial > Soil > Unclassified | place: USA: Iowa... | reverse complement strand
TTTTGCCGGGGTGGCGGAACTGGCAGACGCACAGGACTTAAAATCCTGCGGTAGGTGACTACCGTACCGGTTCGATTCCGGTCCTCGGCATTGCTTCAAAAACATTTTAATACGCCGGTGTGGCGGAATTGGCAGACGCGCACGACTCAAAATCGTGTTCCGTGAGGAGTGTCGGTTCGACCCCGACCACCGGTATCATTAGATTAATTTATGCCAAGATTAATCATTCGAAAAAGCTCATGAATCCTTGATATGAAAGGTTTTGTGAGCTTTTTATTTTTTTGGACTATACGATAGAAATCGATAGATTTTCAAATCATTTTACACATTTTTTACACAATCAGCTGCTCAAAAGTCTTCATACTAAGCTGTTCATCCTCAATTCGTAATTCTTTAAGAACGTGTGTATATACTTTTAATGTTGTTTCAATCGGGACGTAATTTCATGGCATCTTCCATAATGATTTATTCAGGGAAGCTGTTCTGAATGAAATAAGGTTAAAAAAAGGGTTAAGTCCCATTAAAAATAGAGCTTCATTTGCTAAAAAAAGGGAAGAAGGATTTGATCAAATAGCAAAGATTGTTCGAGAAAATATTCAAATAGACCGTATCCATAAACTCATCACCGATTTCCAAGTGCAAATTAGATCTTCAGATTAATCGAAAGGGGGCTCTTTATAATGAGATTAATATCCATTTGTCCAAGTAATACAGAAGTTGCAGCCTATTTGGGATTAACTTCATCCTTGATAGGTGTTGATGATTTCTCCGATTGGCCTGAGAGTGTTCATTCAATACCAAGGCTAGGTCCTGATTTGAATATTGATATGGAAAAAGTCGAAGCCTTAAAGCCTGACTTAGTGTTAGCATCGCTCTCAGTACCTGGAATGGAACGAAATATCGAGGAACTGAAGAAGAGAAACTTACCGTATATCATAGTACCCAACCCTAAGACATTAATAGAAGTTGGGGAAGGCTTATTATTTGTTGGAAAAGCAACGAATACATATGAAAAGGCAAAAAATTTATTTGAGAAATACAACTCTATTATTGAAAACTATCATCAACTTTCCAAGCAAGTGAAAAAGCCGAAATCAATTTATTGGGAATGGTGGGCTAAACCTATTTTTACACCTGGTGAGGAAAATTGGTTAACAGAAATTAGTGAGCTTGCAGGGGGAAGAAATGTTTTTGGTGATATGGCCGAAGCGAGTGTTCAGACAGATTGGGAAGAAGTAAAAAAAAGAAATCCCGATGTAATCTGCATTGTATGGGTTGGTGTACAAAGGGATAAGGTTAATCCAAAGGTGATCTTAAAACGCCAAGGTGCGTCGCAAATGGGCGCAATTAAAAGCAATCAAATGTACATATTAGAGGAACCATTATTTTGCCGGCCTTCACCTAGATTATTACTTGGTTTATGTAAGATAGCGGGTATTCTTCATCCAGAAATTTTTCCACCAATGGGCGAGAAGCATGATCCCTTAATGGATGAAGGATGATAAATGTATTGGCCGTGTTGAATGAAGGACAAAACTCATAGAAAAATCACCGAAATGTCCTTCATTCCCCTTTTAAAAGACTAAACTCATAAGAGACTAGCAAAACTGACCTTGAAAAGCGGTCAATAGAACAAATAATCCATTACTGCTTTGCTCCATACTGTGTGATTCCAAAATAGTCACTCGTTTTATATCCATTAAATTTAACGTCTAAATCATGAAAAACCCGATGTACATCAATTAAGTAGTCAGTATCATTTGTATCAAATGCATTTTTTAATAGTTCTTGAACATGGATGAAGTCTGCTCTTAAGTCTTTATCCTCTGCAGAATTTATGATCTGATTCAGATCCTCTATGTATTCGTTAAATTGTTTTTGAAAAACGACAAAACTAAAATTCTTGCTCCTTCCCCAGCACAATTCATTATTCCAATACTCATGATTTTTAGAGATATACGTTCCTATATCTGTTTGATTCACGGTGGATTGTTCAAGGTGCTGAACAGGCAGTTCTTTAGATGTCATCATGCTATTTCTGACAAAATACGAACTAATACCAATCACAATAGCTAAGAAAAGCAGGATCGAAAAAATGAGCGGCTTTCGTTTGATAAAGACTCACCTCACTTGTACTGCTATAATTAAAATTAGATTAGCAAATTTTCTGATAAAAGTCATTTTATTTTAGCTACTAATAATTTCAACTACGCTTCTGTCTTCATTTTAACGGACTTTCCATTCGGCGAGATTTCTTTTATTTTGCAAGAAAAATCGACATTTTTCGCAAAAAAACCTTGACACCTATAAAAAAAGTGTGTATTATTGTAAAGGTCAACTTGTTCATTAAATTGTTTACATTTTATAACAGCATGCGGGTGTAGTTTACTGGTAAAACCTCAGCCTTCCAAGCTGATGTAGTGGGTTCGATTCCCATCACCCGCTCCATACATATTAACTAACGCAGTGTATCGTTACATAAGAGAACGATGCATTGCGTTTTTTCCTTTTTTAGCGTGATAGGAAAGAATAACTTTCCTATCACGCTAAGTGTACTAGCCGTTAAACGCCGCTTCTACTTTTCTTATTAGCATCCAAGAATTCGAAAGGTAGCTTCACCTCCATGTATTTGGGTAAACATGTCCATTAATGATTTAGTTAGCTTCACTGCATTTTCCATATCAGTGGATGGCCGCAAGTAGATGATTTGTAAGGCGTTTTTTGTATTATTAGTGACTGGTGTCCTTTCCGAATCGACAAATGGGCTTCCAAACGGCCCTTCTTGATCAACAGCCACAATTAACTGCTCTAAGGAATTTTTCCTCCCGTTTAATCCTATGTATTCCTCGTCTTCTTTCCCAATACGGATTTCCACAGGTTCCTGCAATAAATCCAAATTATAGATTCCGATTGGTACTTGGTATTGCAATGAGAAGAAATTATTGATGTCAATAGCACTTTGAAGGGAAGAAAGATAGTTTTGCTTTTGCACCCTTCTAAACAAGCTTTCCGTAGATGGACGATAGCGGTTTGGATCCTTTCCAGTCTTTTTAAATATGTTTCGCCATTCTCGTATTCCAGGAAGGTTTGTTACCTTATTATTTTCTAAATCAAAATAAAGGGACTCTTGGAAAAGACGGAGTCTGCCCTTTAGCATTTGTGGTGAATCCCCAACAGTGATATTCCTGTATTCAATAACCCCTAGCTTAAAGTCGGGAATATGTTCTAAAATTTCCGATGAAATTTGAATTTCCAACCTTTCCACCTCCAAAATTCATTGAAAATAGTTTATCATAAATAGATGTGCTAGAAGTAATTTATTCAACTTTATTAGATGGACTATATTTGAAGGGAGGGCAAACAATGGATGTTAATAAATTGAAAGAAGAGCTTATTGCCTATTGTAAAGAAATCGGCATTGATAAAATTGGGTTCACCACTGCGGATCCATTTGATGAACTGAAAAACCGATTAATCAGACAGCAAGAGCTTGGATATCAGTCCGGATTCGAGGAGCCTGATATCGAGAAACGAGTTACCCCTTCTTTATTGCTTGAAGAACCTTGTTCCATTATTTCAATTGCCCTAGCCTATCCATCAAAAATGAAGGAACGTGTGGAAAGTAAGAAGGGTGAGAGAAGAGGGATTTTCAGCAGGGCCTCATGGGGTCTCGATTACCATCATATTCTTCGTGACAGGCTGAAAAATCTGGAAGAATTTATTAAAACTAAAGTGCCAGATGCACGGTTAAAATCAATGGTTGATACTGGAGAACTTTCTGATCGTGCAGTTGCTGAAAGGGCTGGTATTGGCTGGAGCGGAAAGAACTGTGCCATCATTACCCCAGAATTTGGCTCTTATGTATATTTAGGTGAAATGATTACAAGTATCCCTTTTGAACCAGATACGCCAATCGAAGATCAATGCGGGTCATGCACAAAGTGCTTAGATGCTTGTCCAACAGGAGCATTAGTCCAAGGTGGGCAGATCAATGCCCAGCGCTGTATTTCTTATTTAACACAAACAAAAGGATTTATTCCTGATGAATTCCGTGAAAAGATTGGGAATCGTGTTTATGGCTGTGATTCCTGCCAAACGGCTTGTCCACATAACAAAGGGATAAACTTTCATTTTCACGATGAAATGGAACCGGATCCTGAAGTGGCTAAACCATTATTAAAGCCAATTTTAACATTAAGCAATCGTAAATTTAAAAATAAGTTTGGGCATGTTTCTGGGTCTTGGAGAGGGAAGAAACCGATTCAGCGAAATGCGATGATTGCACTCGCCCATTTTAAAGATGAAACGGCAGTTCCTGACTTAATTAACGTTTTAGAGAATGAAGCAAGTCCTGTTGCAAGAGGAACGGCAGCCTGGGCACTTGGGAAAATTGGCGGTGAAACTGCATTAACAGCGTTAGCAAAAGCCAAAGAAGATGAAACAGATTCCGAAATTCAAGTAGAAATCGAAAAAGCTTTGAGGTTTACTAATAGCTAAAAGAGCAAATCATAATGGTTTGCTCTTTTAGCTATTGGCTTTGTTAAAGGTCATTGTTGATTCTGTAGCTATGTTGATTGGAGCACGAATTAACAGGCAAATTTAACACAGCTTATATATTAAATCCCTCTTTCCCTCATATGTATAAAAAGAGAGGGGTGAAGACAATATGCGTGAATTACTTCAAGACTTATTTGAAAAAAGGCTTGATTTGTTTGTTTCTGAAGAAAGAGGTAACAAATTATTTTTTCCGAAGGCTGAAAGGAAACAAGCAGCTTTAGAAAAAAGGTCTGCGGAAATTGTAAAAATTAGTGCCTCAGGTAAAATCATTGAGGAAGCTGTAGAAAAGGAATTTCAAACGCTAAAGTACCACGCCCATTATCAGTATTTAATCAAACAAAAGGGTATCCTTTATATGGAAGAAGAACTGGAAGAAAGAGTTGCTAAGTTCTACAAAGGGGCTTTAGTTGTGGATGAGGAAATCATTAAGCCGACTCATTACCAGTATCCAGCTCAAGAAGTGTTTAGACCGGAATTGGAAGTACAGGATGACCGGCTAAGCTATGAATATAATCGTTTAAAAGCGGTCCAATACGCGGAGCGCTGGTGGAATACTTATAATCCTGCCTTTCAAAAATTTGAAAATAATTGTACGAACTATATTTCTCAATGTCTTAGGGCTGGTGAAGCACCCATGAGAGGTCATCCAAACCGTGGAAATGGCTGGTGGTACCAACAAAGGAATTGGAGCTACAGCTGGGCAGTGGCACATTCACTTAAGACTTATTTAGGGAATTCTAAAAGCGGCCTTAGGGCAAGGGAAGTCAGTAGCCCTGACCAGTTGATATTGGGAGACGTCATTTGTTATGACTTTGAAGGGGACGGCAGGTTCAATCATAATACGATTGTTACAGGTAAGGATGCGTATGGGATGCCATTAGTGAATGCCAACACCTATAATAGCCGAATGAGGTATTGGGCCTATGAGGATTCCTCCGCGTATACTCCGAATATTAAATATAAGTTTTATGCTATCATCGATGATTAAGGATTCTCCACGGCCATTAGGAAACTTTCCTAACAGGCATAAGTGCAACTACGCCTCTGTCTGCTCCTAACGGCATACCACTCGGCGAGTATTCTTTAAATAGAGGTATGAAAGTGGTATAATTGCAAGTAGAGTTTTTATTCGAGGTGAAATTCGTGTCCATTCATGTAGTCTTATATCAACCACAAATACCTTCTAATACAGGAAACATTGCCCGCACTTGTGCAGGAACGGATACCGCTTTACATTTAATCCGGCCTTTAGGTTTTTCAACTGATGACAAAATGTTAAAAAGAGCGGGTTTGGATTATTGGGAATATGTAAGTATTGCTTACTATGATTCATTAGAAGAGTTTTTTGAAAAGAATTCTGGCGGAGAATTTTTCTATATAACGAAATTTGGGGAAAAGCAATATAGCAGTTTTGATTATAGTAATCCAAGCAAAGATTATTATTTTATATTTGGTCGTGAGACAACGGGTCTTCCAAAGGAAGTCATTGAAAAAAATAAAGAAACCGCCCTTAGAATTCCGATGACGGAAAATATTCGTTCGTTAAATTTATCCAATACAGCCGCTATTCTGATTTATGAAGCATTACGCCAGCAAAATTATGCACATTTAAAATAAACGACTTAAAAAGGCTGCCAAAATCGGCAGCCTTTTTACATACTTTGAGTATTGTCCAGCTCAAGCGCTAAACGGGCTTTTCTGCTGTTCTTATTTATTTGTACCTGGTTTATCGTTATAACCTGAAGTGAAGATTGCTGCTAAAAATGCGATCATGACTAAAATAACAATGAAAGTATTCATGATATGTAGTGCCCCCTTAATTTATCCAATTTTTCATTTTGAACATATAGTATTATTATAGCCTATCTTTAGAAAATGAAAAGTGCAATATTCTTTATCTTGACATAAAAACGAGCATGAGTATCCACTGAAAAAGAAAGACTGTACGCAAGATGGTTACGCATGTTCAAAGGACTAAGCGCATAGAGTATATTAATCGTCTCTGATTAAGCTACAGGGGGAGGGCCATATGGATATTTTAAAAAAAATCGAGATGCATCGAGAAGAAGAGGAAAAACTGCGTTGGGAAGGTTCATTCGCTGATTACTTGTTGTTGTTAAAGGAAAAGCCATGGGTAGCACAATCTGCACATTCTCGAGTTTATAATATGATTAAGGATGCTGGAATTGAAGAAGTTAAAGGGACCAAGAAATACAATTTCTTTAGCAATCAATTATTTGGATTAGAAGAATCACTAGAAAGGCTTGTTGAAGAGTATTTTCATCCCGCAGCAAAACGACTTGATGTAAGAAAGCGGATTTTACTGTTAATGGGTCCGGTAAGCGGCGGTAAATCAACTCTTGTTACGATGTTAAAAAGAGGGTTAGAAAGTTACTCACATACGGAAAGAGGCTCTGTTTTTGCCATAAAGGGATGCCCAATGCATGAGGATCCGCTGCATTTAATTCCGCATCATTTACGGGCTGATTTCTATGAGGAGTATGGTATCCGGATTGAAGGGAATCTTTCACCGTTAAACATGATGCGCCTTGAGCAGGAATACGGCGGCAGAATCGAAGATGTTTTAGTGGAGAGAATCTTTTTCTCAGAGGATAAACGAACAGGGATCGGAACCTTTAGTCCATCCGATCCAAAATCACAAGATATCGCTGACTTAACGGGGAGTATTGATTTTTCAACCATTGCGGAATTTGGTTCTGAATCAGATCCGCGTGCCTATCGCTTCGATGGTGAGCTCAATAAAGCAAACCGCGGGATGATGGAATTCCAGGAAATGTTAAAGTGTGATGAGAAATTCCTCTGGCATTTGCTGTCATTAACCCAAGAAGGAAATTTTAAGGCAGGCAGGTTTGCCTTAATCTCAGCTGATGAGCTAATTGTAGCCCATACAAATGAAACGGAATACCGGTCCTTTATTTCCAACAAGAAAAACGAAGCGCTCCATTCAAGGATTATTGTCATGCCGATTCCATATAACTTAAAGGCTTCACAGGAAGAAAGAATTTATGAAAAAATGATTAATGAAAGTGATGTTTCCGATGTTCATATTGCACCGCATACGTTAAAGGTGGCAGCGATGTTTACCATTTTAACACGCTTAAAGGAGCCAAAAAAAGGGGATATTGATTTACTGAAAAAAATGCGCCTGTATGACGGCGAAAGCGTGGAAGGATTTAATACGGCCGATGTCGAGGAGTTAAAGCGCGAGTACCCTGATGAAGGCATGAGCGGAATTGACCCTCGTTATGTCATTAACCGTATTTCGTCAACGATTATACGAAAAGAAGTACCATCCATTAATGCACTTGATGTATTACGCTCATTAAAGGATGGGCTTGACCAGCATCCATCGATTACTACTGAACTGCGTGACCGCTATATGAATTATATCTCTTTAGCACGAAAAGAGTATGACAATATTGCCAAGAAGGAAGTCCAAAAAGCCTTTGTTTATTCGTACGAAGAGTCTGCTAAAACACTCATGGACAATTATCTTGATAATGTGGAGGCTTATTGTAATAAGGCAAAGCTTCGTGATCCACTAACAGGTGAAGAAATTAATCCGGATGAAAAACTAATGCGTTCAATTGAGGAACAGATTGGTATTTCTGAGAATGCCAAAAAGGCATTTAGAGAAGAGGTATTAATCCGAATTTCAGCCTTCGCAAGAAAAGGCAAACGGTTTGATTATAACTCGCATGATCGGCTCAGGGAAGCCATTCAGAAGAAACTATTTGCAGATCTCAAAGATGTTGTCAAGATTACCACATCTTCGAAAACGCCAGATGAGCAGCAGTTGAAGAAGATCAATGATGTTGTTGCCCGTTTAGTAGATGAACATGGCTATAACTCAACATCGGCTAATGAATTATTGCGTTATGTAGGAAGTTTATTAAATAGATAATGTAGAAGTAGAATAGTAAGGACTGGCAGAACAAAATCTGTCAGTCTATTTTTTTCCTAACAAAAAATTGCTTCAAGATTATATTACTTTGATACCTTTATAGCTCGTCCAATTTGCTAGGATGGAACCTGATTGTCGAAATTATTTGTAAATTATTCTTCATTTCTGCATAGGATAAAGTAATCCAATTATTATTTGAATTTTTTTCATTCGCGTTATCTTATGTTTTTGCTAAAATAGTGTGCAGTAAAGACTGATTAATTGCATAAGGAGGGGTTTATAATGTCAACCGATAACCATCAATTTGTGATTTCTAGAGAAGATTGGTCCCTCCACCGCAAAGGCCACGATGACCAGCAGCGGCATCAGGAAAAAGTCCAGGAGGCAATTCGCAACAATCTTCCAGACTTAATTACAGAAGAGAGCATAATAATGTCTAATGGTCGAGATGTGGTAAAAATTCCGATACGTTCATTGGACGAATATAAAATTCGTTATAATTATGACAAAAACAAACACGTGGGCCAAGGTGACGGTGACAGTCAAGTCGGTGACGTAGTAGCACGTGACGGTTCCAGCAGCGGGCAAAAAGGTCCCGGTAAAGGCCAAGGGGCAGGAGATCAAGCCGGAGAAGATTATTTTGAGGCAGAAGTGTCATTAATGGAGCTCGAAGAAGCATTATTTAAGCAATTAGAGCTGCCAAATTTAAAGAAAAAAGAGGAGCAAGAACATCTCGTTGAAAATATTGAATTCAATGATATAAGAAAAACAGGATTAATGGGGAATATTGATAAAAAACGGACAATGATGTCTGCTTTTAAACGAAATGCCATGAGTGGAAAACCGGCATTCCACCCTATTTACAAAGATGATTTAAAATTTAAGACTTGGAACGAAGTGGTTAAACCAGATTCTAAAGCTGTCGTCATTGCGATGATGGATACGAGCGGAAGTATGGGAATATGGGAAAAGTACATGGCCCGCAGCTTTTTCTTCTGGATGACACGCTTTTTACGAACAAAATACGAAACAGTTGAAATTGAGTTTATTGCACACCATACTGAGGCAAAAATAGTGACCGAGGAAGACTTCTTCTCGAAAGGAGAAAGCGGTGGAACAATATGTTCATCCGCCTACCGCAAAGCCCTGGAGATCATTGAAGCTAAATACAATCCGCGAAAGTTCAACATTTATCCATTCCACTTTTCAGACGGTGATAATCTCACATCGGATAACGCCCGTTGTGTAAAGCTTGTTGAGGAATTAATGACGGTATCTAACATGTTTGGTTATGGCGAAGTAAACCAATATAATAGGCATTCTACATTAATGTCAGCCTACAAGAACATTAAGGATGAACATTTCCGCTATTATATTCTTAAGCAAAAAGCAGATGTATTTCATGCAATGAAAAGCTTTTTCCAAAATGAAGAATCAAAATTGTATGCTTAACAAAATCGACAGGAAAATCTGCCTGTCGATTTTTCTTTAGATATCAAAATGAAATTTCGATTTAGTTTTCCCATCAAAAAAAGCAGTTAACGGGTAAATTGGTTACAAAAATTGATAAAAGGAAAGAATTCTACTATAGTGGTAAAGGAAAATAAAATTTCATGAAAGGGATTTTGAATAAATGAATATAGGATTAATTGGTTTAGGTAAAATGGGCTTTAGCTTGGCCTTAAATTTACTGGATCACCAGCATGAGGTTGTTGCATTTGATGTAAATCAAACTGCCGTTAAAGGGATATCAGATAAAGGGGGTTATGGTGTTAGTTCAATATCTGAGCTGATTGCAAAGCTTCCATCCCCTAAAGTCATATGGGTAATGGTACCAGCTGGGGAAGTTACCAACAATGTGCTTACCGAACTGAAGGAATATTTAGCAGCGGGAGATATCGTCATTGAAGGAGGGAACTCACATTACAAGGAATCCTTAAAACGGGCAGCAGATTTCTCCGGAAAAGGTATACATTTTCTCGACGTTGGGACAAGTGGAGGCGTTGACGGGGCAAGAAATGGTGCTTGTACAATGATTGGCGGGAACAAAGAGGCATTCCTTTTAGTCGAAGAAATTTTTAAAGACATTTGCGTGAAGAACGGATACTATTATGCAGGAGAAAGTGGAAGCGGTCATTATCTAAAGATGATACATAATGGCATTGAGTATGGGATGATGCAATCGATTGCTGAAGGGTTTGAATTACTTAATAAAAGCCCATTTAACTTTGATTACGAAAAGGTTGCACGGGTTTGGAGCAATGGTTCTGTGATCCGCTCATGGCTAATGGAACTTACCGAAAATGCTTTCTCTAAAGATTCAAATCTTGAAGGGATCAAAGGGATTATGCATTCCTCTGGTGAAGGAAAATGGACGGTTGAAACAGCTTTAGATCTTCAGGCAGCATCCCCGGTAATTACAATGGCTTTAATGATGAGATACCGTTCATTAGAAGAAGATACTTTTTCAGGGAAAGTTGTATCGGCATTGCGAAACGAATTTGGCGGGCATGAGGTAGTAAGTAAATAAATATTAGTAAATGGGTTATATTATAAAAGTGATAGGTGGTAAGCCTATCATTTTTCTTCCGACAATTGGTATAGACAACTATACTTTTGGAGTGTAAAATGAAGATAGAACCTGAAAGGAAGTTTTGAAAATGAATCAAAAGGACAATCATATTTTACTTAAGGGTATTCGAATATATTCAGAAGATAAGATTATTGAAAATGGTTATATAAAAATAAAAAATCTCAAAATAGCAGAACTTGGTACAATGAATAAACTTGTTAATGAAGAAGACTTTGATGTTATTGAAGTTCCTAGTCATTATCAGGCAGTGCCAGGTTTTATTGATGTGCATATACACGGTGTCAATGGCGCGGACACAATGGATGGTACAAAGGAAGCCCTGGATACGATGGTTGCGGCACTTCCTAAAGAAGGAACCACAAGCTTTTTAGCCACTACTATGACCCAAGAAGGCAAACAAATTGAAACGGCGTTAATAAATGCCGGGGAATATATCGAAAAACAGGCATCTTACGGAAAAGCTGAAATACTTGGTCTACATCTTGAAGGGCCATTTGTGAATCCCAAAAAAGCTGGTGCACAGCCGATTCAGCATATTGTAAATCCAAATATCGCATTATTAAAAGAGTGGCAAAGACTTTCGAACCGAACAATAAAACTTGTCACATTAGCCCCAGAGCAGCCTGGCGGATTAGAGATGATTCGCTATTTAAAGGAAAATGGAATAATTGCATCTCTCGGTCATACTGACGCAACCTATAAACAAGTTGGTGAAGCCATTGAAGCAGGAGCAAATCATGTGACCCATCTCTTTAATCAAATGAGGGGACTGCACCATCGTGAACCAGGTGTGGTGGGCGCAGCATTTTTACGAAATGAATTAAAAGCAGAAATCATCGTCGATGGTGTCCATGTGCATCCGGAGATGGTAAATCTCGCTTACAAAAATAAACAGAGCAATGGACTAATTTTAATCACTGACTCCATGCGTGCTAAATGTTTGAAAAATGGTATGTATGACCTTGGTGGCCAAGAGGTTACCGTTAAAGATGGAAAGGCAGTTCTTGCTGACGGAACACTCGCAGGCAGTATTTTAAAATTAGGGCATGCTGTAAAAAACATTTTGACGTATACGGGGTGTTCACTAGAGGAAGCGGTCGAAATGGCATCGGTCAATCCGGCAAAGCAATTGAATGTATATGAGAGAAAGGGAAGCATTGCTGTTGGGAAGGATGCAGACATCGTGATTCTCGATGAGAATATGGAAGTTTTTATGACATTTTGCAGGGGAACACTTTCATATAAAAAGGAGGAAAATGGAAAATGAAGTTTATTGAAGTTGAAGATTATACAGAAATGAGTCAGAAAGCAGCAGAATATATCATTGAAAAGGTTAGTCAGAATCATAATCTTAAACTGGGACTTGCAACGGGTGGAACACCTGTTGGAACATATAAAAATATTATTGAAGATCATCAGAAAAATGGGACTTCTTATCAAAATGTTACCACGTTTAACTTAGATGAGTACGTTGGCCTCTCAGGTGAAAATAAAAATAGCTATCGTTATTTTATGAATGAGAAGTTGTTTAATCATATTGACATTAATAAAAATAACACAAATATTCCACGTGGAGATTGTAAAGACATTGAGGAAGAATGTCTTCGTTATGAATCATTACTTGCAAAATATGGCGGTATTGATTTGCAAATTCTTGGAATTGGCAGCAATGGACATATTGGATTTAATGAGCCAGGGACAAGCTTTACATCTCAAACACATGAAATCAAATTAGCTCCTTCTACCATTAATGCAAATGCCAGATTTTTCAAACGGATTGAGGAAGTACCAACTAAGGCAATTACAATGGGCATTTCTACCATTATGAAAAGTAAAGAAATTCTTCTTTTAGTTTCTGGTGAAAGCAAGAAGGATGCAATGGCTAAGCTTTTGAATGGAAATGTAACAGAAAGTTTTCCTGCCTCTGTATTGAAAAATCATCCGTGTGTTACAATTATTGCTGATAAAGCAGCAGTTTCAGGTTTAAAGATTAACTGTCAATAATGTTTAGCAAGCCCGACATTAATCAGTATAAACCCTGTAATTATCGAGTTTATTTTAGAAGGGTGTAAATAAAGAGAATGATAAATAAGAATTCCCCCATTCCACTTTATTATCAGCTTGAGGAACATATTAAAGGGTTAATTGAAAATGGTGAGTTAAGCCCTGGTGATGCACTTCCACCAGAAAGAGAATATGCGGAAAAATATCAAATTAGCCGGATGACTGTCAGACAGGCCTTTACTCAGCTGGTTAATGAAGGTTATTTATTTCGGCTGCAGGGAAAGGGCACTTTTGTTGCTGAGCGAAAAATTGAACAACCACTGCAAGGATTAACCAGCTTTACTGAGGATATGAAAGCTAGAGGATTCACGCCAGGCAGCAAACTTATTAAGTTTGAAATTATTCCTGCTACAAGTCAGATTGCTGGTCAATTAAAGATTTCTGAACATGGGCCGGTTTATGAAATTACACGAATCCGCTTAGCGGATGATGTCCCGATGGCATTAGAGACCAATTATATTTCTGCAAATCTAATTAAAGGACTAACTGAACAAATTGTAAATCAATCCCTTTACAGTTATATCGAAGGACACTTAAACTTATGCATCGACAGCGCCTCACAGGTAATTGAATCGTCAATCGCCAGTCAAAATGAGGCAAACCTTTTAAAAATTGCAACTGGGGCACCTGTTATGCATATCCAAAGAAATACATATCTTTATGATGGCACCCCTGTTGAATTTGTAAAATCTGTTTATCGCGCGGATCGTTATAAATTTATGATTCAAATGAAACGATAAATAAACTTGAGGATGATCAATATGTTCGATCTTTATTTTTTAAAGATTAAAGAATTAATAAATACTGTAGAAAAAGCTGAAAATGAGAAGCTTACAACAGCGGCAAACAAAATTGCTCAGTGCATTCAAAGAGATGGGATTGTGCATGTTTTTGGCTGTGGTCACTCCCATATGCTAGGAGAAGAGCTCTTTTATCGGGCGGGAGGTCTTGCACCAATTAACCCTATTCTCATTGAAGATATAATGCTCCATAAAGGAGCAGTACGCTCATCACAATTTGAACAGAAAAATAATTATGCCGAAGAATTCTTAGGTGATTTGAAAATTTCCCCCGAAGATGTGGTTATAGTGGTTTCAACATCGGGCAGGAACCCTGTGCCGATTGATGTAGCTGAATTTGCAAAGAAACAAGGTGCTTTTGTTATTGCCATTACATCATTGGTTTATGCAAAAAGTGTTTCTTCAAGACACACAAGCGGCAAATTCCTTTCTGATGCAGCAAACATTGCCATTGATAATCATATTTTGATTGGCGATGCCTTAATGGAGCATGAATCGTTAGACGTTTCCTTTGGTTCCGGGTCAACTGTAATCGGGGCAGCTATTGTAAACGGAATAATGGTGGAATCTGTAAAGATTATGATTGAAAATAATTTTATTCCTCCCATTTTTAAAAGTAGCAATGCAGATCAGGCTGAAGAACATAATCGGAAATTAATCAACAAATATAAAGGCAGAATTCCGTTACTGGAAAGGTAAAAAACAGATGCACTTGCACCTGTTTTTTTTTACACATAAAGCCTTTTTCTTTCCATACAGTCGGATATTACCATAAATAACTTCCTTAAAAAAATGAAAAATAAGAAGGCAAGAGAAATTTTTTCAAAGGGGGGTATTTCAATTGATAAAAAAACCAGTTGGATTACTTTTAACAGCATTCCTAACGATGGGACTTGCTGCTTGTAATAACAATAACAAAAATCAAATAAATGACCGAACTACCGACCAGGTAGGTATGAATACAACGAACAGGAACAATCCTTTTATTGACGTGCGAAATGGAAGGGATGACGGTATTGACCACAATGGTCTGCTAACCGAGGATTATACGAATCGTAACAACAGTGAAAGTGATCTAGATGTTAATCTGTTTAACAATCGAGGTAAAATTAGGAAAAATAATCGGAACATGATTTCTGCGTATCAAACAAACTTGAACAGTAATCAATATCCGCATACAAGAGCTGTATTAACTCAAGATGCAAAATATCAGTTTATTCGCATCGATCCAAGAAAAGGAAATTGGTCTCAAACTGGAGTAAATCAACAAGTACAGCCATTTATACAGCAGCAAACACCGATTGCAAAAGCACCAGCACCAGTACCACAGCAAACACAGCCGACAGTTCCGGCACCAGCACCACAGCAGACTAAACCGGCACCGGCACCAAAACCAGCTGCCCAAACACAAACCAATGCACCAACCACTGGAACTGTCAGTCAATATGTAAAACAAGTAATCGATTTAACTAATGCTGAGCGAAGTAAAAACGGGCTATCCGCATTAAAAGCAGATACCCAACTGAATGGTGTAGCTCAGAAAAAGTCACTGGATATGCAGCAAAAAAATTACTTTTCACATACAAGCCCAACTTATGGATCACCTTTCGATATGATGAGGGATTTCGGTGTGACCTATAAATCCGCAGGAGAGAATATTGCCCAAGGTCAACGGACACCGCAAGAAGTCGTAACTGCCTGGATGAATAGCGAAGGCCATCGTAAAAACATTTTAAGTTCGAATTTTACTCATATCGGGGTAGGATTTGAAGAGACGGGGAAACACTGGACGCAAATGTTTATTGGAAAATAATAAAGTATTTGCGCTGATTAAGAGGAAAAGAAACCGGCAGAAAACTACGCTCTGCCGGCTTCTTGTGTTTTAATTATTGAGGTAATAGTGGGGAATTCAAAAAGAAAGGTTGTCCCTTTTTCCTCTTCACTTTCTACCCAGATAGAACCATCCATTGCCCGAATAATACTATACACTACCATCATCCCCAGACCAGTTCCTTTTTTTCCTTTTGTGGAATAGAAAGGTTCTCCCAATCGTTCAAGTTGCTCACTTTTCATACCTACACCTGTATCCTTCACCATAATTGTAACGTAGCTTTGACTAAATTCCGTAGAGATTGTTAAATAACCACCTGTAGACATTGATTCGATTGCATTTTTGAGGACATTTACAAAACACTGTCGAAACTTCTGTCTATCTCCTTTTATGAACCCAATCACAGAAAAGTCAGTAATAATCTCAACAGAATTCTGATTTGCCAAGGGCTGAAGAAGATTAATAATTTGTCTAAGTTCACTTTTTACATTCAGTTCTTCTAACGTTTCCAGTGATGGTTTTGCAAAGGTCAAATAATCTTGAATAACCCTTTCGGCGGAATTTAATTCTTCCTTAACGATGGATAAGTATTCTTTTCTTTTTTGCCTTGAAAGGTAATCATCCTGAAGCAGTTGAACAAATCCGCTAGCCGCAGTAAGCGGATTGCGAATTTCATGGGAAATAGCGGCTCCCATTTGTTCAACTGCTTTTAATTTTTCTGCTTTAATTAGTTGCTGCTGCATTTGATTATTTTTTCTAATAAATTCTATCCCATATGAAATGATGCCTATTCCGAGAGAAGGGATGACAAGGTAGGCAAACCAAGCATCGAACAGGTTAGAGTGGGTATAATTGAAACTCATACCGAAAATTGTAAGCACACCAAGGATCATGCCCATACAGACAGTTACAAGAATCCGTCGTTCAGGAGCCTGTTTCAAAAACCAAGGATATAACCTCCATAGCATAACAGCGAGTGGAGCATATAGTAAAAGTGTTTGAAATAAACCTAAATTCAATCCGTAGATACTTCTTAAGATAATAATAGCCCCAACAAGAATTGGACCGATTCCAACATAAAGACTGCCTATAACAAAAGGAATAATTCGTAAATCATACCTCGCAGATGGAACCGGGTTGTATGAGAATTGAATACATAACCATAAAGTTATGATAAACCAAAATATTAATGAAGATTTTGAAAGGGTGAATTTTTGAGTTTTTTCGAGAAATATCAAACAAAAAAATAGTAATATGATTAAAAGGGAGAGATTTAAGAAAAGGTGTTTCGTAATTTCCATTTCCTTCACCATCCAAAAAGGGCTAATAGGGAAATTTTACATGTATTTTCCACAAGTTACAACAAAATTTGCGAAATATTTGGAAAAATGACCACTTTTTGAAAAAGATAGGCAATGGTAACAAGGAAGGATTGTCATTTACACTCCTTCCTTGTTATTTATTGATGAATCGAGATGGTATTTCTACCCTTTGTTTTAGATAAATATAAGGCAGAATCAGCAGCTTTAATTAAGTCTTGAGGTTTGGTAGATGATGAAGGAACCAAGGTGGCAAGTCCAATACTTATGGTGACAATATCAGCAATTTCAGAACTCATATGGGGAATTTTAAGTGACTGAACTGTTTTTTGAATCTTGTGAGCCATGTTTATTTCATCCTCTGTTTTCGTTGCTGATAAGATAAGGGCAAATTCCTCACCGCCGTAACGGCAAAAAGTATAACCAGAACTATCAGGTATCAAACCTTTAATGGCTTGAGCAATCGATTGTAAGCAAAAGTCACCAGTTAGATGACCATATGTATCATTGTATTTCTTAAAATAGTCAATATCGAACATAATCAATGATAACGGTGAATGGTATAATAATGATTCAGACCATTCTTTCTCAAGAGTCTCATCAAAATATCTTCTATTTGAAATCCCCGTTAAACCATCCATATAGGAGAGTCGATTCAGCAGCACATTTGCCTCTTGTAGTTTTTGTTCGGTTAATTTCCGCTCGGTAATATTTCTTGAAACAATAATGACTCTTTTACTGCCATCTTCTTGGAAATGAACACTTTTTAGCGTAGATTCAATCCAAACGTAGCCACCAAAATTTGAACGGTAACGGTACGTGCATTCAGCAACACCATCAATGAGCGCACTTGCAAACATCTCATTAGTAAGTTCAATGTCATCGGGATGGATAAAATTCTCCATTTTTTTCCCTAATAGTTCTGGATATTCATAATGAATGATTTCTTTGACCGCAGGTGAAATGTATATATACTCCGCTTGTTCATTGTGCATGGTAATCATATCACTGGAATATTCAGCTATTAACCGAAAGCGTTCCTCTGTTTCTTTTAATTTAATTAAACTTTGTTTTAATTGATTCTGTGCTTCATTTGAATTGAAAACAAAAACAAAAGAATGGTACGCAATAAAACCTCCAATTAATGAGATAAGGTAATGAATGGCCAAAACATTTTTCAGGATTTGGAAATCATCAATCACTATGATAAAGATGATTGAGATAATGAATAATCCAATAAGGTTCATCATAAACGCTTTTGAAGTGCGATTAATGTTTAGCTTTGAGATACCTCCACAAAGGATCCCTATGAGTAATGCACCAATAGAAGGGAGTATAGATCCTTGACTAAAGCCAAATAATATTATTCTTCCAAGCGCAATTAGAAAAGCCGAAATGAGTGCTGGTATATAACCGCCAAAGGCGGCTGCAATAACAATGGCTAAGTGTCGCAGGTCGGCAATGATTGTTGAATTAACTTGAATACTATATGACATTAAAATGTTTCCTAAAACTCCAAAACAAAGTCCCCAATAGAGTTTAGTTGAAAAAGGTGAGAAAAAGTATAATGGCTTGTCCTTAAATAACACTCCCATAATAGAAAAGGAAGCAATTAATAGCGTTGCATTTGAGACAAAATCTTTTAACATGTATAATCTCCTGAGATAGTAATGAAAATTCATCGTGCTAAGTGTACAATATTACTTTTAAAGCAATCCAATTATACTATGAATTTGATTTTTTTTACAAAGATAGAAAGTAAAATGAAAAAAGCTCCCCATAAGGAAGCTTTCATGGTTGTTAATTATTACACTTGAACTGCTGTCCCTTTAGCTAATTCTTTTGCAGCAAGTCTGGCAGTTTCTTTTGCATGTGCTATGATTTCAGGTACTTTTTGTGGATAAAGATCGAAACCTTCGGCAATTACAGTGTCCATAACCTCTATGCCTAAGAAGCGGAGAGCGATTTTTAAATAGCGGTCACCTGATTCCATTTCCTGCAACGGGGTGCCTGTATACTGACCGCCTCTTGTTTGGATATGAATAGCTTTCTTATTCGTTAACAGCCCTTTTGGTCCGTCTGGAGTATGGGCGAAGGTTTTTCCAGAAATAAACAAATTATCGAGGAAGGCTTTTAAGACAGCAGGTGAGTTTAAATTCCACATTGGGGACACAAAAACATAATAATCATACGAGACAAATTCATCTGCAAGAGTATGCATTTTTAAAATCTTTGCACGTTCGGCATCTGACAGCTGATCCAATGTATAGCCGTAACCAGCTAATTTTCCTCTTGCCGAAACCAAATCTGCATCCATTTGTGCAAAATCTAAGGTGAACAAATCCATTTTCTTTATTTTTACGTCGCTACGTTCCTGATGAAAAGCTTCAAGAAAGGCTTCCCCAATTTGCAGCCCTTTTGATTTCTCCAACCCTTTCGGATTTGCCGTCACATAGAGCAATTTTTCCATTTTAACACAACCCATCTATGATAAATTTTGTACATTACATTTATTATAGAGAAAATACATTTGCTCAATTTTGAACAAAGAGTGAAGTTCTTGAACATTAAGTGACTTTTGACCATGATTTGAGTTAATCATAAAAAAATTACGCATCAAAAATTATCCTAATGTCAGTCCTGATTACCCAGGAGAATGGTAAGCGGGGGGGTGTGAAAAATGGTAATAGATCGCTATAATAGTTTAACAAGTCCATAATGAAAAGAACCCCCTTTTAGCTTGCTGTCTTAAAGGGGGGTCTTTCTATTAATTCATATTAGCTGATTACGCTTTCATTTTCCTATTTTGCACGTCTAAAGGTAAATTCAGCATAGGCACATCAAGGAATTGTTTAATAGCAAGTGCACATGCTCCAAGAACGCTGGATTTTTTTCCAATCGAAGATATTGATAATTCACGATAGTGACTGATAGAAGAATGTAAATTTTTCCTGATTTTTTCTAAAGAGTTCGGGTACATTCGGAGCAATTCACTATCTAAAACGAGTACGTCTGGATTATACAAGTTTATCATATTATTTAATCCGATTGAAAGGTAGTAAATAAATTGTTCCATCAATTCTTTTACTTCTTCATCACCTTCATCCAGCCATCTTTGAATATGTTCATATGTAAGATTCTTCATTATCCTTTTTTCAGAAAGATAGTCAAATATGCTTGATTCCGAGGCATACATTTCCCAGCATCCGTTATTTCCACACTTGCACGGTTTCCCACCAGGCATGATGATCATGTGGCCCGCTTCGCCTGCAAATCCGTCATGGCCGCGAAAAAATTCATTGTCCATCATCATTCCGAAACCGATACCGGAATAGAGAGTAGCACATAAAAGATTATTCGTTTCATGGTGAACAAAAACTCTCTCGGCAAAAGAGGAAAGGTTCGCATTGTTTTCTAGATAAATTTTGACGCCCAGTTCTTTTTCTAAATCATTTTTTAAATGTATGTCATGCCAGTTAAATTTTTGTACATAATGAATGATTTCATCTGTTGAAACAAGACCGTGGATGGCAATGACAATTCCAACTATTCCATATCTGCTGTCAGTGTACTTTGATCTGTGCTTTTGAATATGCTCAATTAATAAATCCAGAATCTTAGAGTAGTCTGTTGTATCTATTTCAATAGTAGAAGTAGACACAGGTTGACCTAAAAGATTGGAAAGGGTAAATGAAATTTGACCATAATCGAGGTCAATTCCAAGCGCATAGCCGGCTTGTCCGTTTAAAGAAAGCATAATTGGCTTTCTGCCTACATGATTATGCTCAAGTTGTGTTTCTTCAATAAATCCTTCTTCTAATAGGTCCGCGACTTGTGCAGAGATCGTTGCTCTTGTTAAGGCAGTGACCTTTGATAAATCCGCCCTTGAAATCATCCCTTCTTTTACAATTTCTCGGATGATTAAGGAGCGATTAATTTTTTTTATATATGCCGCATCACCGGTAATCATTCTTATCCTCCATTTCTAGGCCTATAGGAAAGTATATATTCCTATCTTAGGGGCTCGCCAATCGGCGAGTGTACTTTCCAACAATAACATGTCTACTACTATAATAACAGGTAATTACGATCAAGGTTTAGCATATCCCAATTAATTCGTAAGCTGTCAATTGACGAATCAAAATAAAAATGATATGGTAATTATATAATTAATTAGTTTAATAAACAAATTAATAAAGAGTATCAAGTTGAATTTTATCGTGCCAATCACGAAGTATTTGACGCATTTGACCATTTTGACGGAGTGCAAGTATGGAATTTTGCAGATTTCCAAACAAGTCCTGGAATCATTCGTGTGTAAGGAAATAAAAAGGGGATTTTCACCCGAGAGCGCAAGCCAAAATATGTAGCTCATGAATTGCTCAGCCGCTGTATAACTATTCCGGAGTTTAATTATAAGGATTAAAATCAAAAATAGGTTAGAATAGAGTAATAAGGATTTTTAGAAAGGAAAGGGATATTGAGATGTCAAAACAACAAATTGGTGTGATTGGTCTAGCAGTAATGGGGAAAAACCTTGCTTTAAATATCGAAAGCCGCGGTTATTCTGTTGCTGTTTTTAACCGTTCATATGATAAAACAGAAGCGTTTTTAAAGATTGAAGCAGCAGGAAAAAACTTTGTTGGTGCTCGTACCGTTGAAGAGTTTGTGAGCTCTTTAGAAAAGCCGCGCAAAATCTTATTAATGGTTAAGGCTGGCACAGCAACAGATGCTACGATTGATTCGTTAAAGCCATATCTTGAAGAAGGAGATATCCTTATTGATGGTGGTAATACTTTTTTCCAGGATACGATCAGACGTAATAAGGAGCTTGAAACTGCTGGACTCCATTTTATTGGTACAGGCGTTTCCGGCGGTGAAGAAGGGGCATTAAAAGGTCCTTCCATCATGCCGGGCGGTAAAAAAGAAGCCTATGATTTAGTGAAGCCAATTTTAGAGGCGATTTCCGCTAAAGTGGAAGGCGACCCTTGCTGCACCTATATTGGGCCAAATGGTGCCGGCCACTATGTGAAAATGGTGCATAACGGGATTGAATATGGTGACATGCAATTAATTTCAGAGGCTTATTTTATTCTGAAAAATGTTCTTGATTTAACTGCAGAAGAGCTACATACCGTATTCGCTGAGTGGAATAAAGGTGAATTAGACAGCTACTTAATCGAAATTACGGCAGACATCTTTACAAAAGTAGATGAAGAAACAGGAAAACCATTAGTTGACTTAATTCTAGACACTGCAGGCCAAAAAGGCACAGGTAAATGGACTAGCCAAAATGCTTTAGATTTAGGCGTTCCACTTCCACTTATCACGGAATCTGTTTTTGCGCGCTGTATTTCAGCCATGAAAGAAGAACGTCTGAAGGCAAGTAAGGTACTTCGTGGTCCTGAAGTGAAAGCCTATGGAGGTAATAAAGAAGAATTAATTGAAGCGGTACGGAAAGCATTATATATGAGTAAAATTTGCTCATACGCCCAAGGCTTTGCGCAAATGCGTGCCGCATCCGAAGAATACGATTGGAACCTACGTTATGGTGACATTGCGATGATTTTCCGTGGCGGCTGTATAATTCGAGCACAATTCTTACAAAAAATTAAAGATGCATACGACCGTGATCCTGCGTTAGCAAACCTTTTATTAGATTCTTATTTTAAAGAAATTGTTGAGAGCTATCAGCCAGCGTTACGTAAAGTTCTTGCTGTAGCTATTGAGCGTGGAATTCCGGTGCCTTCGTTCACAAGCGCTATTGCTTACTATGACAGTTACCGCACTGAAACGCTTCCTGCAAATCTATTGCAGGCACAGCGTGATTATTTTGGTGCCCATACTTATCAGCGGATTGATAAAGAAGGGGTCTTCCACACAAACTGGATGGAGTAATAATTGCTGATTTTCCTTTTAAGAGACAAAACTACCTAGTAAGAGGCTGGTTTTGTCTCTAGTTTTTTATTAAATTTCATGATGGTGAATACCTGTTAGATATCATGAAAAACAATACTAAGCTTGGTTACGAGTTAGATGTTCACTGGTTTAACGAAGCGGAGAGAATTCTGTGAAAGTAGAAAATGCTACATATTAATTGACGGAAAGTAAGCATAATGATATTAAACACCCAATTGATTTGTTTGATAAACAAACTAAACTCAAGATTAATAACTAATTTAGGTTTAAAATGAAAGGGATTACAAGAGAGATTTATAGGGAAATCGGTTTACTATTTACATGTGAGTTTAGCCTGTGAGGAACACTGCATAATGAAAAGGAGTGTGTTAGTCCGTGGGTATACTTCAAGAATTATTAAAAGATATTCCAGTCCCAAAAATGGCGAAAGTCAAAGTGAAATTTGATGACAAGGAGATTGCTGACCTCGGTAATGTTTTAAAGGAAAAATTACAGCAAGAACATATTCGGAAAACAGTTAAGCCTGGCATGAAAATCGCCATAGCTGTTGGAAGCAGGGGCCTTGACCGCCTAGTGGAATTAACTGCCGTAACGGTGCAGTTCTTAAAAGAATTAGGAGCAAAGCCTTTCATCGTTCCAAGCATGGGAAGTCATGGTGGTGCCACAGCGGAAGGACAGCGTGAAGTGTTAGCACACCTTGGGGTTACAGAGGAAAGTGCAGGTTGTGAGATTCGCTCATCGATGGAAGTAGTAAAGATTAGCGAACTGCCAAATGGATTGCCTGTATATGTAGATAAATATGCTTCAGAAGCTGATGGAATTGTGGTAATCAATCGGGTGAAACCACATACTGCATTCCGAGGACCTGTTGAAAGCGGAATAATGAAGATGATTAGTATTGGCTTAGGGAAACAAAAAGGGGCCGAAGCATGCCATCAAATGGGTTTTAAGTATATGGCAGAAAATGTGCCAGCAATGGCGAAAATCATCATGGAAAAAACACCATTCCTTTTCGGAGTTGCTACAGTTGAAAATGCTTTTGACAAAGTGGCAATTGTTGAAGCATTAATGCCTAAAGAGATTATCGAAGAAGAACCTGGATTACAGGCACAAGCTAAAGCATTATTGCCAAAGCTATTTTTTGATCAAATAGATGTCCTGGTGATTGATGAAATTGGTAAAAATATTAGTGGTGATGGCATGGATCCAAATATTACTGGCCGTTATCCAACACCATATGCGTCTGGGGGCCCTGACGTTAACAAAATGGTAGTGCTTGATGTAACACATCAATCAGAGGGCAATGCCAATGGAGTTGGAACTGCAGATTTTACAACCAAACGACTATTAGACAAAATGGATTTAGAAGGAACGTATGCAAACGGTTTAACTTCAACCGTAGTAGCTCCTACCAAAATAGCTACTACATTGCCTAACGATAAACAGGCGCTTCAAGCGGCAATAAAAACTAGTAATATATTAGATTTTAAAAATGTCAAACTGGTTCGAATAAAAAACACCTTAAAACTAAGTGAAATTGAAGTTTCGCAAACCTTGCTTGAATATATAGCAAAACATCCAAATATGGAGCAAGATTCCGATCTTTATGAACTTCTATTTGATGAAAACGGTAATTTATTTTAAAAATTGAGGGGAGTAGAGAGAAATGGCACAATTATTTGATCTAACAGGCAAGACAGCAGTAGCAATTGGGGGAAATGGTGTATTAGGATCAGCAATGGCAAAAGGATTGGCAGACCATGGCGCTAAAGTGGCGATTGTTGGCCGTAATTTGGAAAAGGCAGAAGCAGTTGTTAAAGAAATAGTAAATAGCGGCGGAGAAGCAAAGGCATTTCAAGCAGATGTTAGTTCACAAGACTCTTTAATTCGCGTTGCCGATGAAATTGAACAATGGTCTGGCGGTTTCGATATTCTTTTAAATGCTTCAGGAACAAATAGTTCGACCCCATTTTTTGATCTCGGCATGGACGAATATGATAAAATCATGGAGATTAATCTAAAAGGTATTGTCCTAGCTTGTCAGATTTTTGCAAAGAAAATGATTGAACAGGAGCGAAAAGGAAGCATTATTAACATTTCATCAGTATCATCTACAACACCGCTTTCAAGAGTGTTTACGTATTCAGTATCAAAAGCTGGACTCAACAGTGTAACGCAGTTTTTAGCTCGTGAGTTTGCTCCAAACGGAATCCGTGTGAATGCCATTATTCCTGGATTCTTCCCTGCTGAACAAAATCGCAAAATTTTAGATAAAGAAAGAATCGAAAATATTATGAAACATACACCTATGAACCGTTTTGGGGAAGCTGAGGAACTTCAAGGAGCAACAGTTTGGCTTGCTTCGGAAAAGGCATCAAGCTTTGTAACCGGTGCATTAATTCGAGTTGATGGAGGATTTTGCAGTATGACCATTTAAGATAATACGTTTTTTATCTTAATAGCTACCAGGTTCAAGAGTAAGAGGCGTAGTTGATAAAACAAAAGGCTTTGGAATAATCCAATGCCTTTTGTTTTAAAGATTTGAAATTGCAAAAAATGATAATCATAAATGACAACATTACCTATTGTTATCTGAAAAGGAAGATGAGGAATGTCAAGAGAGTTTGTAATCGGGCTTGATCTGGGAACGACAAGTGTTAAAGCATGTGTGTTTAACCTACATGGAAAATTAATAGCTGACGTTGAGAAAGGAATTACATCGAATTACCCTCAGCAGGGGTGGGTGGAGCAAGACCCTGATGAAATAGAACAATCTGCGATCCTAGCAATTAGAGAAGCCATAGAAAAAGCTGCAATTGACAAGAATGAATTGGTTTCACTTGGTTTTTCTGCTGCTATGCATTCACTTCTTTGTGTCAATGAAGAGGGCACACCACTATCTCCAGCACTTATTTGGGCAGATGGAAGAAGCTATCAACAAGCTGAAGATATAATAAACACAATTGGGAACAATATTTATTACAAAACGGGAACACCAATTCACCCAATGACTCCTTTAGTAAAATTATTATGGATGAAGGAAACACAGTATGAACCTTACAAAAAGGCAAAATATTTTATGTCAATTAAGGAGTATTTAGTTCAATGCTGGTTTGGACAACGGGTAATAGATTATTCAATGGCATCCGCAACAGGGTTATTCAATCCAACAACCCACAAGTGGGATCTAGAATTATTAGAACTTACGGATGTTACTGAAGAACAGCTATCGGAAATTGTTCCTCCAACAAAAATATTAATGGGAATCAACCGAGAAAAAGCGGAGGCAATGGGTATTAATCAGGACATGCCTATAGTTGCTGGCGCGGCAGACGGACAATTGGCCAATCTTGGAAATGGTGCGATTCTTCCCGGTGAAGTTGCTGTTTCAGTTGGAACTAGCGGGGCTATTAGGCAAGTCACAAAGGGTGTTAAGATTAGTGAAAATCAGGAAACGTTTTGTTATTCCTTTACAGAAGATTCTTCCATCATAGGCGGTCCGACGAATAATGGAGGTATTGTCATCCAATGGTTAAAGGATCTTTTGAACGACCAAAGAAGTTTTACGGAATTTCTTTCTGATGCGGAACAGATTGCTCCAGGAGCAGAAGGTATGCTCTTTATTCCTTATTTAAATGGTGAAAGAGCCCCAATTTGGAATCAGCGGGCAAAAGGGAATTTTTATGGAGTGACAATCACACATAAAAAGGAACATTTTATTCGTGCAGTCCTTGAAGGAATAACCTTTAATCTCTATCAAATTGGAAAAGCCTTGGAGCGGTTAGCCGGCGAGCCGCGAAAAATTTATGTAAACGGTGGATTAGCCAGATCTCCGCTGTGGCTGCAAATGATGGCGGATATTTTTGAAACAGAAATATTTGTTTCAGAAAGCCACCATAGTGCGGCATGGGGGGCTGCCTGGACAGCATTAACCGCAACCCAAAAAGTGGATTCATTTGAAGATATTAAAAAGAATATTCCGATGGGAAAGGCAACTATTCCGAATAAGGAGAACAGTGAACAATATAAGAAAATCTATGAGAACTATGAAATGTTAGCTACGGACATGGTGAAGTATTTTAGGTGAAAATAAAGTACCATGTTATATCATTTAAATGAAAGGAGTATGCCAATTGATCTCACAACCTCCTAATCATGAACACTTCGATGATCAAATGTTTAAAATGGAAGTGAATCTCGATGATATTCCGGGTGAATGGCTGGGTTATGTAATGGATTTGCTATTTGAAGCAGGGGCTAATGATGTTTTTTATACATCCATTTATATGAAGAAAAATAGACCGGCTGTATTACTTCAATTACTTTGCTCTCAAAAAAATATCAATAGAATGAAAGAAATTCTTTTTAGGGAAACAACCACACTGGGTGTCCGCTATTATCCTTTAACCGTGCATCGATTAGAAAGAATGTTTAAAGAAGTTACTACTGAGTGGGGTACGGTCACTGTAAAAGAGGGGATTTTTGAAGGGCAAGTCGTGCAAAGCGCTCCTGAATATGAGGAATGTAAAAAAATTTCCAAGCTTCATAATATCCCCTTAAAGCAAGTCTATGCACAGGTATGGAAGGCTATGGGACAAGAAAGCTAGACAAAAAAGGACGTTAATTAAAAATGAGATGCTTAGAATCCACTAAGCATCTCATCTTTTGAATACGTTTAAATCCACTCTATTTCTTTTAATAGCTGCTGTCTAAATAATTGGATTAAAAATTCATTATAAAAGTCTTCTCTGACAATCACTTGATACCTGTTATTAGGGTGAATGTAATAGTGAATATCTGTTATAACTTTATTATCCTCAAAAAATTCTCGGACTTTTTTCAGGCTTTTCTTTAACTCACTATTAAATAATATAATGGAGAATTCAATATCATCCCCGTTAGCTGTTTCCTTCAGCTCGAGAAGATTTGCGTCATATTTATACACTACCTTCATCATATCCCCCCTAAATTAGATACCTTAAATAAATATAAATCGTACAGATGATGATTGAGAGAATCATTAATGGAAAGGCAATTAACAAGAATTTCCCAAACGTAATCGAATGACCTTCTTTTGCTGCAAGCCCAGCAACGATGACATTGGCACTTGCACCGATCAATGTTCCATTACCGCCAAGACAAGCGCCAAGAGATAGGCTCCACCAAAGTGGTTCTAAATTATTTACTCCAAGTTCCCCCATATCCTTAATCATTGGAATCATTGTTGCAACAAAAGGGATATTGTCAATAAACGCTGATGCAATTGCACTAACCCACAAAATTAATATCGATGTCGAGGCTACATCGCCACCTGTTAAATGGACTGAATAGTCTGCTAATAAGGAAATGACGCCCGTTTCAATTAATCCAGATACTAATACAAATAGCCCAATAAAGAAGAAAATAGTCGTCCATTCTACTTTAGAAAAAGCTTTATCCAAATATCCTTCCCCTGTCAATAAAAGTAACAGGAATGCTCCAGTTAATGCGACAGTAGCAGATTCAATATGCAGCAGTTGATGCAGGAAGAACCCCAATATAGTAACTGTAAGAGCAATTAACGACTTGATTAATAGAGTTTTGTCAGTGATTTCTTCTTTCTCGTCTAAGTCCATTAAGGTGGCTTTTAACTCAGACGATGTCCGCAGCTGCTTCCGATAAATGAAAGCTAAAATTCCGATATTTACAAATAAAATAAAAAATGAAATGGCCGTAAGATTATTAATAAATGCCATAAAGGTTAATTCTTTAACAGCACTACCCAGCATAATATTTGGAGGGTCACCAATTAGGGTAGAGGTTCCGCCGATATTAGATGCAATAATTTCTGTAATTAAAAATGGTATGGGGTTAACTCGTAATTGTCTTGTGATACTGAAGGTTACAGGAACCATTAATAAAACAGTTGTAACATTATCTAAGAAGGCCGATCCTAATGCAGTAATGAGCCCAAGGACAAGCAAAATTCTTAACGGATCTCCATTCACTTTTTTTGCTGCCCAAATAGCTATGTATTTGAACAAACCTGTCTCAGCTGTGATTGCGACAATAATCATCATTCCCGTCAGCAATCCGAGTGTATTAAAATCGATATGGTGCAGTGCCTTTTCTTGACCGACAATTCCTAATAAAACCATCATGATTCCGCCTGTCATTGCGATGATGGTGCGGTGTATCTTTTCTGTGACGATAAAAGCGTAAGTGACGAGAAATACACCAATTGCGATGATTGCTTGTGTTGACATATATCGACCTCTTCTCCCAAAGTAATGATACATACCATTGAAAAATGCAAAATGGAGCCCGATTTGACAGACTCCACCCAAATTCAACATATGTATTTTATACTTTATTTTATAAAACTATACTGGGGAAGTAAAGAGGGAATTAATCTGAAAATTTTGTCGAGGATTCATTACAATCCTAACTTTTTAATAAAATCTACTGTTTCCTCGTGCTCTGGTTTAACCAATTTATACAATCCCTTATCTGTTTTTACAAGTGATTTACCATTTTCATCTACAATTGGCCTTGTTGTTGATGTACTATTTAATACCTTCCACTTACCTTCTGCTTGTGAAAGCTGAAGATCCATAATTCCGAGCCGGTTTCCAAACGCACCTGCCATTACTACTGGTTTTCCATTGATATGTCCTGTTTCCATATTTGTATTTGCAATTGTTTTAAAAACAGGGCCAGGAAAGACACTATGGGAATGTCCGGCCAAAATTGCATCAATTTCTGGGATTTGCGTTAAATAAAAGACAGCATTTTCAGTATCGGGACTGTATGGTTCACTGCTAATGCCTGTATGGGCAAGGGCAATGATAATGTCTGCACCCTCAGTCTTCATAATAGGTACAAATTCCTTCGCTGTTTCAACAATTGGCTTGGCAATTACCTTACCTTCGAGATTTGCTCGATCCCATCTCAAGATTTGTGTTGGCATAAAGCCAATTACTCCAATTTTTAGCTGGTGCTCCACTCCGCTTCGGTCAGTCACCTGCCTTTTCAAAATTACATAGGGAGTAAAGTAAGGTTTATTCTTCTTTATTGAATAAACGTTCGCGTTTAAAGCGGGCATCTTTAAACCTTTCAAAGCTGACTTTAAAAAATCCAAGCCGTAGTTAAATTCATGATTTCCGAGGGCAATCGCATCATATTGCAAATAATTAAATGCCCGGTATACCGGGTGTATTTTTCCTTTCCGCATTCCTCTAATTCTTGCTAAATACTCTCCAAGTGGATTTCCCTTTAAATGATCACCATCATCAAACAATAAAGAATTCTTGACCTCGTTCCTTGCCTCTTGAATTAATGTTGCGGTTTTGACAAGGCCGATTCTATTGTCCGCTTTTGTTTGGTAATAATCATAATTTAGTAAGGAAGCATGTAAATCAGTTGTTTCAAGGATGCGCAAATCGACTATTCCCGGAAGGGCCGCAGTGCCCTCATTTGCATTCGAAAGGGAAGAACTAGAAAACCAAAATAGTGTTAGAAGAATAAGGATGAAAGAAACCCTTTTTTTGTCCACTAAGATTACCTCCATCATTTTCTAGAAGAAAGATACTCTTAGTATTGGTTTTTCTTAATTTTTTTATTATTTTATGACATTTAAGTGAAGTGTGACTTTATTCAAGGCGTTGTAGACACGTTGTGTCATATAATAGAAGGTGATTTACACTTGGAATAATTTAGAAGAAATGGTCCTGAAAACGCTCACAAAATCATGAAGGGAAGTGACTTTATGTGAATGCAAAAAATAGGATTACCATTTTATCCGGTCACTTTGGTAGTGGAAAGACGGAAATTGCAATTAACCTAGCATTAGCTGAAAGACTAAAACATGAAAAAGTAGCTATTAATGATTTAGATATTATAAACCCATACTTTCGTTCTCGTGATGCAGCAAGTATCTTTCAACAATATGATGTTGAATTACTGGCCCCGGAAAATCGTTTAGCCTCTTCTGATTTGCCTATTGTGTCTGGTGAGATGTATCGAGTCTTACATGAACATAGATATCGATTAATTGTAGATGCCGGCGGAGATAAAGATGGTGCAATCGCGCTGGGTCAATACTATCACGAATGGAAGGACTTAAGCCCAGATTTACTTTTTGTTCTAAATGGGAGTCGTCCCTATGTCAGTACAGTAGAGGGAGCTCTTTATACTGTTGAACAGATTGAAAAAGCCTCTCGTTTAAAGGTAAAGGGAGTCATTAACAACTCAAATATTGGCCTTGAAACAACAAAAAAAGTTATTGAGAAAGGTTATGAGTTAAGCAGCCGCTTAGCTGAAACCCTAGAAATTCCTTTGCTATATACCACCATTTCCACCCATTTGAAAAAGGAAGCAGAAGACTTTGCACACAACCATAAAGTTGTTTTTATTGAACGGTATATGAAATTGCCGTGGGAAAAGGAGGAGTATTTACATGGAGAAAAAAGTCATTTTTAATGAAGACATTTGTAAGTCCTGCAGCCTTTGCGTTCAAGTCTGCCCAACAAATGTTATTTTTCTATCGGACTATTTAAACGGAAAAGGATACCGTCCGGCAAGAGTAGTGAACCAAGAAAATTGTATTAGCTGTGCAAAGTGTGCGCAAATATGCCCAGATTCCGTAATAGCTGTCTATAGACCGGTAAAGATCTTACAATCAGTGTGATTCGAAGGGAGTTAATGTTATGGGGAAAGTGTTAATGAAGGGAAATGAAGTGATTGCGGAGGCGGCTGTACACGCGGGTTGTAAGTACTTTTTTGGCTACCCAATCACACCACAAAGTGAACTTGTCGCCTATATGGCAAGAAGGCTGCCTGAAGTAGGTGGATTATTTTTACAGGCTGAAAGTGAAATAGCTGCTATCAATATGGTGTACGGTGCAGCGGGTACTGGGGTTAGGGTCATGACCTCCTCCTCAAGCCCTGGCTTCAGCCTGAAGCAAGAAGGGATATCTTATTTAGTCGGCTCGGAGCTTCCTGCAGTCATCTGTAACATCGTTCGCGGCGGCCCGGGGTTAGGAAATATCCAGCCGGCCCAATCTGATTATTTCCAAGTAACAAAAGGCGGCGGACACGGGGATTACAACATTCCAGTTTTAGCACCGGCAAGCCTACAGGAAATTGTAGAATTGACACAGGATGCTTTTGACATCGCTGACCGTTACAGGACACCGGTGATATTAATGGGCGATGGCATGCTGGGCCAAATGATGGAGCCTGTTGAATTTGGGGAACGTTCGGAAACGGGAACGTTTAATAAGGAATGGGCAACAACAGGTACCCGAGGTGATGGAGGTCCAAAAATTATCACGTCACTAGAGCTTGATGCCGAAAGTTTAGAAGAGAGAAACCGGAATTTGCAGCGTAAATTTGCCATGATTAAAGAAAATGAAGTTCGTTATGAAACTTACCAAATCGCTGATGCAGATTATATTTTGGTTGCCTTCGGAACGGTCGCTCGGATCACCATGAATGCCATAAATAAAGCAAGGAAAAATGAAGTTAAGGTTGGATTAATCAGGCCGATTTCCCTTTGGCCTTTCCCGGAAAAGCCGTTTATCGAAACAAGGGAACGGGTTAAGGGTTATATTTCTGTAGAAATGAGTGCAGGGCAAATGATTGAGGATGTTAGATTGGCAGTGAATGGCTTTGCACCGGTAGACTTCTTCGGTCGAACCGGCGGCGTTGTCCCTACACAAGAAGAAATTTACGATAAGATTATGTCTATTGCCGGGGGTATAAGGGTATGACAATGAAGGCAGTCTTTAAGAAAACATGTGGTCTGACCGATAAGCCTACACACTATTGTCCCGGCTGCACGCATGGTTTGATTCACCGTCTTGTTGGTGAAGTGTTAGAAGAAATGGATATTTTAGAAGATACGATTGGCGTCGCATCGGTAGGATGTTCTGTGTTATCGTATGAGTATTTTAATTGTGATATGATACAGGCAGCGCACGGGCGTGCTCCTGCAGTAGCATCAGGGGTAAAGCGGGTTTTGCCTGATCGGTTTGTCTTTACTTACCAAGGTGACGGGGACCTTGCATCAATCGGAATTAGTGAAGTCATTCATGCTGCGGCAAGGGGAGAGAATATCACCGTTATTTTCGTAAATAATGCTATTTACGGTATGACAGGGGGGCAAATGGCTCCAACAACCCTGATTGGTCAAAAAACAGCAACCACCCCATTCGGCCGGGATGTCAGTATTCAAGGTTCACCGATTAAGGTATGTGAAATGATTGCGACACTTGATGGCGCGGCTTATATTGAGCGGGTTTCCACCCATGATGTGCTACATATACAAAAGGCGAAGAAAGCCATTAAAAAGGCATTCGAAACGCAGAAAAAAGGTTTAGGTTTCTCCATGATCGAGGTACTGTCAACATGCCCGACAAACTGGGGACTTGACCCGGCTGAATCTCTTGACTGGGTAAAGGACAATATGGTTCCAGTTTATCCTCTTAGTGTTTATAAAAACTGCGAGGGAGTGAAATAGCGATGCTTGAGGAAATAATTATTGCCGGCTTCGGTGGTCAGGGAGTCATGTCAATGGGGCAGTTGATTGCCTATGCTGGTATGATTGAAGGGAAAGGTGTTTCGTGGCTTCCTTCCTATGGGCCGGAACAACGGGGAGGTACAGCCAATTGTGCCGTTGTTGTAAGCGATGAGCCTGTGGGGTCGCCGCTCGTTAAAAGACCATCAACAGCAATTGTACTAAATAATCCATCATTCGATAAGTTCGAGCCTTGTGTTCGTCCAAGCGGGATTTTAATCCTTAACTCTTCGTTAGTGGTTAGAGCATCCAAGCGAAAGGATATTAAGGTCATTGAAATAAGTGCAACTGACATGGCCAATGACCTTGGAAATGCCCGTGTCGCAAATATGATTTTATTAGGTGCTTTTTTGGAGCACACCAAACTTGTAGCGACCGATGCTATTATTGAATCATTAAAGAAAGTTCTTTCAGCCGATAAGCATCATTTAATTGACATTAACAAGCGGGCATTGCAAAAAGGTGCTTCGCTTGTCGGGGTACCCATCACATAAAAAGAAAAGTCAGTCGTTATGTCGGCTGACTGAGCTTATACGTGATGATAAGTAAAATCCCAAGCGAACAAAATGTCAAAAATATTTTAACACTCATATATAACTATGCCAGCCTAAAGTTTAGGCTGGCTTTTTGCGAATCTCCCGCTGTTGTTTATTTTTATAGCCAAAAAACCACCAATTCCAATCACCTAACAGCTTCATTAACGCCGGAACTAACACCATTCTTACAATCGTCGCATCAATAAAAATGGCAATTGCAATCCCAACTCCCAGCTGCTTAACCGGCATTACACCTGTGAAGGCAAATGCACCTGTTACGACGATCATGATGGCCGCTGCAGAGGTAATAATTTTACTCGTATAGGTTAAACCGGATATGGTTGCCTCACTATTATCACCGGTTTGTAAGTAAAACTCTTGCATCCTTGAGATAAGGAAGACTTCATAATCCATTGATAATCCGAAAACAAGGGTGAACACAAATACCGGTAAAATTAAGGCAATTTCAACAGGCGTTATTCCTAAGTGTCCCTGCTGGAAAATCCATACGACAATTCCAAAGGTACAACCAAGGCTTAAAACATTCATTAGAATAGCTTTTACGGGGATCAGAATAGATCTAAATGCCGCCATGAGAATAATAAAAGTAGAAACGACAATTAATAATAACCCATAAGGTGCTTTTTGAAATATTTCGGCAAAAATTTCTTGCTCGAATTTAATTGGGCCGCCAAAAGAAGCCTTTAGTCCTAAATCTTTTACAGACCAGTCACTTACCCACTGCCTAGCTTTAGCAGAATGTTCACCTGTTTTTAAATACACTTCTAAAAGCATTTGATTGTTCCTGATAAAGTAGTTTGTAATGGGAGCTACCATAGTGTTGTTGCCATGGGTGAGCAATTGAAATAGTTGATTTTCATCCTTTATACCTGTAGCTGAAAATGGTGAGTCTACAGTATACACAAGTTGGTCACCCTCAAGCTTTTGAATAACCTTATTAACCTTTTCAAGATTGGTTTTATCGATCATATTCCCATTAGATTGAAGGACAATTGTCACTTTTTTCTCATCGCGTTTTTCATTATCAATAAAATGGTCCTTAAAAGTTTCTAACGCCAATCTTGAAGGATAGTTTGCCGGAAGGGAATTTGTCCCGGGAATGGCTAAGACCATTTGCTTCACTGGAAAGAGTCCGACTAATAGAATAGCAAGTGCTGCCGTGGCCATTATGATCGGACGTCTCATTACAAGCGTAGCAAATTTATGCCAAATGGATGTTTGTTTGGTCGATATCTTAAGCACACTCAGCTTGTTAATGTTCTTCCCTAAAATAGCAAGTAAAGCAGGAAGAAAGGTTAAGGCACAAAGAGCAGAAATCAAGACAACAGTCATTCCGCCAAGGGCAACATTTTGAAAAATATCAATTTTGATAAACCAGAGTCCAGATAAGCCAATAAAAACACAAAGTCCTGAAAAGATAATCGACCTGCCAGCGGTGGCAACCGTAATTTCAATTGCTTCTTGGATGGATTTTATTTGCAGCTCTTCTTTGTACCGATTAATAAATAACAAAGCAAAATCGATGCTTAAGGCAAGGCCAATCATTGGCACGATATTTAAAATAAAGATGGTTAAATCTGCACTATAACTAAAAAAATAAACAGTCCCCATTGTCGTTAAGATTGAGACAACTCCGATTACAAGTGGCAGTGATGCTGCGACAAGACCACCGAAGGCAAGAATAAGGACGACTAAGGCTATTGGCAGACCAATCATTTCCGCTTTGGCTAAATCTTCTTGGCTCGCGACATTCAAGTCTTGGACAATTATCGGTTCCCCGGTCATTGTCACTTTTAATCCGTGTTTATTTTTGAGAAGATCTTTTAATTGTTCAATTTCTTTTCCGAGGCTTTCGGCTTTTTTGTCAAAAGTTAGGAGCCCGTAAGCATATTGCCCTTTAACCATTCCTTCGCGTTCGAAAGGCGAGATAATATTTTCTGCCTCATCAAAATCAGATAATTTTTTAAATGTATCTTGAATAAAATTCTTAAAATCGTTATCACTGTTTGCTTTATCCTTTTCAAAAACTAAGATAATCGATGATTTAGCATGTCCAAAGTTTTCTTCGAGTAGTTTTCTTGTCTCATTGTATTCACCTTTATACTCAAAACCATTACCGCTCAGAATAGTGGGTAATTTCAATGCGAAAAAACCAAACATACTAATGACTAAAATCCAAATCGTCAGCACCCACTTACGATTCCGATAAATATATCCTCCTAATTTCTCCAAAGAATTCCCTCCTTAAAAGGAATCGATTTCCTCATTTTAGTATACAGAAGAATTCAAGCGATTCGAATGACTTTTTCATGACTATTTCAATATTCATCCATGAGGTATCGTTCCATAGATTTTTCCCTATATTTATGTGAAAATTCACCAGAAATTTATCAGCCATTGAAATGAAAAAAATAAAAATGTTCAAATAGAATTTTACAAATGTAAAGATATTGTGAACTTTCTCCCTTTTTTTGTTACAATATAGAAAATATCTAACATTTTGGGTGATACAAGTGGATCGAGAAAAATTAAACAAGGTTATTGAAGCTGCCAAATTATATTATTTATTGGATTATAACCAGAACGAGATTGCCAAGATTTTGGGTGTTTCCCGTCCTACTGTATCGAGGTTATTACAACAGGCGAAAAGTGATGGTATTGTCCAGATTAATATTATGGATCCCACTGAGGATGTTGAAAATTTAGCCCTTCAATTAGAAAAAAAGTTCAACCTAAAAAAGGCGGTAATTGCTTCCATTCCTCAATATGAAAACCATATAATTAAAAATTATCTTGGAGAAAAGGCTGCCAATTATCTTGATGAGATTGTTAAGGATGATGATATTATCGGAGTGACATGGGGAACTACTTTATATCATATCGCTATCGAGTTAAAACAGAAGTTTGTGAAAAATGTGAAAGTCGTTCAATTAAAGGGCGGTGTAAGCCACGCGGAAACGAACACATATGCTTCTGAGATATTATACCTGTTTGGAAAAACCTATAATACCACCCCTCACCATCTTCCACTACCAGCTATAGTTGACCATGTTGTCGTAAAACAAGCAATGGAGGCAGATCGTCATATTCGAAAAATCTTAGAGCTGGGCAGTCAGGCAAATATTGCATTGTTTACGATTGGGTCGATTAAAACAGACTCTTTATTATTCCAGTTGGGCTATTTTACAGAGAGTGACTTGGAATCCCTATACGGAAAAGCAGTCGGTGACATTTGCTCCCGTTTCTTTGATAAAAATGGTGAAATATGTAATGAAAGCTTAAATGAAAGAACTCTTGGTGTGAATCTTGATGAATTGAGGAAGAAGGAATATTCCATTGTAGTTGCTGGCGGTCCAAATAAAATTGAAGGAATATATGGAGCATTAAAAGGTAAATACGCGAATGTGCTAATCACAGATCAATTTACAGCTAAATTCTTACTTGATAAACAGGAATAAATCAATAAAACAGCGTATATTGCTGTCAGATTGTCGAGAAAGGGTATTTTTCTCGGCAATTTTTTATTTTGTCTGAATCAAAATTACCGATTTTTTTGAATTGATTGCCTCTGCTAACAGGCCTGTTGATTTCCGCTCCGGGCACTCGCTTTCCGCGGGGAGGTCCTGGAGCCTCCTCGGCGCTTTTGGCGCCTGCGGGGTCTCCAGTGCCCTCTCTATCCCGCAGGAGTCAGTGCCCTCCGCTCCAATCAACAGACCTATTGAACAGCCTATCTAAGAATATTACAACGAATTAACGTGGAAATTGTTAAAGAATTTCAATGAAGTTAAAGGCTATCGAAAGTTTTTCGACAGCCTGACAGCATATATTGCTGTTTTTTTATTAAAGTTTTTACATTTGTTCATAAATGTATTTACAAATGTTCATGTTTTTTGTTATAGTTACATTGTGATAAATAACTATAAATCATATATATAAATTTATAATTAATTGGGAGGATATAAATATGACTCAAAATGTTGTTAGAATGATTGATCATACATTATTAAAAGCAGACGCTACTCGAGAAGAAATCGTAAAAATTGTTGAGGAAGCAAAAGAATATTTATTTGCATCAGTTTGTATTAATCCTACATGGGTTAGAACTGCTGCTGAAATGCTTGCAGACACGAAAGAAGTGAAGGTATGTACCGTTATTGGTTTCCCTCTTGGTGCTTCAACAGCGGAATCGAAGGCATTTGAAACAAAAAATGCTATTGAAAACGGTGCAAATGAGATCGATATGGTGATAAACATTGCAGCACTTAAAGATCAGCAGGATGAATTGGTGGAAAAAGATATTCGTGCCGTAGTGGAAGCTGCAAAGGGAAAGGCATTAGTAAAGGTTATCATCGAAACTTGCTTACTAACGAAAGAAGAAAAAGTAAGAGCGTGTGAGCTTTCTGTAAAAGCAGGGGCAGATTTTGTGAAAACATCAACGGGTTTTTCGACAGGAGGAGCAACAGTGGAGGATATCCGCTTAATGCGTCAAACAGTCGGTCCTGAAATTGGTGTGAAGGCATCTGGTGGTGTTCGCAGCCGTGAAGATGCATTGGCAATGGTAGAAGCAGGAGCAACCCGCATTGGCGCTAGTTCTGGCGTTTCTATTGCTAAAGGTGAACTTTCTAGTAGTACCTACTAAAAATATAAATGTGAGGGTAACCAAATGAAAGAAGTTTTATTAGCATTAGTTGCTGGTTTAATTGTTGGTATGCTATTTAAATTTTTAAAATTGCCATTGCCTGCACCTCCGGTTTTTTCAGCGGTAGTTGGTGTATTCGGCGTTTATTTAGGCGGCGTTGTACTTGAATGGATTATGAAGTTAATTCAACATTAATATTCCCTGGCGGAGCGTGAATAAGATGGAAGAAAAGATGCTTATCCAAGAAGCGAATAAAGCAAGAGAGTTTGCATATGTTCCCTATTCTAAATTTAAGGTGGGGGCAGCCCTCTTATCAAAAGACGGTCAGGTCTATCATGGTTGTAATATAGAAAATGCTTCATATGGAATGACAAACTGCGCAGAACGGACGGCTTTGTTTAAAGCTTATTCAGAGGGGGTAACTCAATTTGATTCCCTTGTTGTTACAGCTGATACCGTTGGACCAGTTTCTCCTTGCGGGGCTTGCCGCCAGGTGATTTCTGAGCTTTGTGATGCTGAAATGGAAGTCGTATTGACAAATTTAAAAGGTGATATTCAACGAATACAAGTTAAAGAACTTCTTCCAGGTGCATTTTCACCGAAAGATTTAAATATGTAAAAAGTATGATACAGGGAAGCTATTCATAATTGATTAGCTTCTTTTTTATTACCTACACCCTTTAGGTATCAACTCTAGAATTGAAGGAAGTATAAAAGAGCATAATATACCTAGATCATTAAAAAGGGATGATATCATGATTTATATTTATAATGATTATGGTGGAACACATACGACTACATTGGCAGCGGCATATCATTTAAAACATCTGCCACAATCTGAGCGAAAACTCACAACCGATGAAATTTTGAATGTGAAATATTTCAATAAATTAACAAAAGAAGATTTCGGAAAACTTATCCTTCATGGTGTTGATGATGATGGCAGCTCCGTTTATACCATCGGTCGGAAAAGGAATAAATATGTCGTTCCTGCTTTGAAAGAAATGAGTTTATTACTTCAAGAAAAATTTCAATTTGATGAAAAAATTGTTTTTTCCAATACCTCACCAACGGTTCCATTTGCCATGTCTATGGGGGGATTTTTCTCGAGAGGGTTAAAAATTGATGTTATCGGAGTACCGCTATTAGTCAAAGGTGCCAAACGATGCTGTGATAATATTTATCGTTTAGTTGAAAATACGAAAGAAGTCGGAAAAACAACCTTTGCGGAAAATGTTATTATATTAGAAAATGAAATGTATAAGTAGGAAAGATTAGGTGTTGAACAGAATGAATAAAAAAATAGGTTTTATTGGGGCAGGGAAAATGGCTCAAGCCATGATTAAAGGGATTGTAACATCCAATATGATCCCAAACGAAAATATCATGGCAAGTGCCGCAACAGAAAAAACGATTGATAAAATCGTAAGGGCACACGGTATTTTTACATCACTACATAACATAGACGTTGCCAGGTTCGCTGATATACTGATCTTAGCGGTGAAACCGGATCTCCATGTATCAGTCATTGAAGAAATAAAAAGAGATATTAAACAGAATGCCATTATTGTCACCATTGCTGCAGGGATTACCTTACTAGATATTGAACAGGCATTTGGCTTTCAAGTAAAGGCTGTCAGGACAATGCCAAATACCCCTTCATTAGTTGGTGAAGGCATGAGTGCTATTTGTGCAAATGATTATCTTAGTGAAGATGAGATGATTGAAGTGAAAAGGTTATTCAACTGCTTTGGTAAAACCGAGCGCTTGCCAGAAAAATTTATGGATGCCGTCCCAGCCATTAGCGGTTCTTCCCCAGCATACGTTTACATGTTAATTGAGGCAATGGCTGATGGAGGAGTAAGAGAGGGAATACCACGAGACAAAGCTTATCGGCTTGCGTCTCAGGCCATTTTAGGTGCAGCAAAAATGGTCCTTGAGACAGGAAGACATCCGGGAGAACTTAAAGATGATGTTTGTACCCCCGGAGGTGCAACGATAGAAGCAGTTGTTACTCTAGAGAAGGAACAATTTCGGGGAGCGATCATGGCTGCGATGGAGAGTTGCACTAAAAAAGTAAAAAACTTGAAATGAATCATTGGATTAAGGATCCTTTAAAATTGGATCCTTTTTTTATAAAAGGATGAAAGAGAATGTTTAATAAAGAATTATTTAGCCTTTCAGTCTTAACCATATCTATTTTATGTATATTGGTTATTTTATTAGTATATTTAATACTACGAAAAGAACTTGATATAAGGAAAAGTGAAAAAGTAGAAAACTACATAAAAAAATACAACCCTCTTCTTTTTCTTATGCTGACAGAAGGTGTTTACTCTAGGAAACTACGGCCAAAAACGACGCTTCAGAAAAAGGCGATTGAGGAGCTTCTCAGCCGCTATATAAAAGTAATAGAAGTTACTGAAGAAAAGGAACGACTTTCAGAATTAGCATCAATGTATTTAACTGAATACTATCGAAAGCGGCTTAAAAGCCTAAAATGGAGTACACGAATGAATACTCTTTATCACATTGAGGATTTTAATATGATTTCATTTTTAGAAGATGTTTATTCGTTAACGAAAAAGAAGCGCCTTTCCCATGAAGAGCGTGTACATGCTATGAGAATCCTTGCCTTATTCCAATTTAAACAAATATTGCAATTGCTTACTACCAATTATAAGCATCTAGCTGAATATGATTATCGTCATATTTTGCTCCGCTTAAATAAACATCAATTTGATCAATTTATTCTTTATTTCCATAAAGCTGAGCTCCCCTTACAAAAGGCCATACTTGAGGTAATCTCTATTAAAAGAGAACTAATCTATCTGCCGTTCATTGAAAATATTACTTCTAGTTATTCAGGAGAAATAAAGCTCAGAGCTTTAAAGGCAGTTGCGCAAATTGGCTATGTAAAAAATATTAATCCATATTTAAACCTGCTTTATTCCGCTAAATGGGAGGAAAGGCTGGTTGCAGCTAAATTAGTTGGTTCATTAAAGGAAGAAAAAGCGATGCCAAGATTAATTGAGCTCTTGCATGATCAGGCGTGGTGGGTTCGTTCCCAAGCGGGACAGTCAATTAGTCAATTTGCTAATGGGCAAGATGTTTTACGGACGGTATTAGAAACATCCAAGGATGCTTTCGCTAAAGATATGGCCTGGGAATGGCTGCATAAAGGAGTATAAACGATGCCATTTTTTCAGTGGGGTGACATTGTAACGGCTTTTGCTTTGTTCATTGCCGTTTATATGGTGATTGTCATATTGTTTTACACGATCATTTTGGTTATTTCTATGATACAGCTTCGCAAAGAATACCAGCTTGATCGGGTTCAGGTCTATGAGGATTATATGGAGGAAATCTATACAAAACCTGTTTCGATAATTGTCCCGGCCTATAATGAAGAAGCAGGGATAATCCATAGTGTACGATCTCTATTAAGTGTAAATTATCCAGCATTTGAAGTCATTGTGGTGAATGATGGTTCAACCGATCATACCCTCCAGAAAATAAAAGATCACTATGATATGAAAGAAATAAAAAAAGTGGTTCGAAGACAAATTAACACAAAACCAATAGGAAAGATTTATCAATCCGCCATATTTGCCAATCTGTTTCTTATCGATAAAGAGAACGGTGGAAAAGCGGATGCGCTAAATGTAGGTCTTAATTTTTCACATTATCCTTATTTTTGCTCTCTTGACGGTGATTCCGTTCTGGAACAAGATGCGTTTTTAAAGGTGATGAAGCCGATTATCGACTCTAATGAGGAAGTGATTGCTTCTGGAGGCAGTGTACGAATCGCGAATGGCTGTCAAATTCGAAACGGACGTATTCAAAAAATTGGCTTATCCGATAAACCATTAGTTGTCATGCAAATTATTGAGTATTTACGAGCCTTTTTAATGGGGAGAATCGGTCTTAGCAGGCATAATCTCCTCCTAATTATCTCCGGAGCTTTTGGTGTCTTTTCAAAGAACTGGGTGATTGCTGCAGGGGGATATCGAACCGATACGGTCGGGGAAGATATGGAATTAGTGGTGAGAATGCACCGGCTGTTAAAGGAAAAAGGCCAAAAAAAGAAAATAGTGTATGTCCCAGATCCTGTATGTTGGACAGAGGTACCGGAGGATATGACATTTTTAAGAAGACAGAGAAGAAGATGGCACCGGGGGCTGTTTGAAAGCTTGTGGATTCATAAAAAAATTACCTTTAATCCAAAGTATGGTTCAATTGGTCTCCTAGCTTTTCCATACTTTTGGATTATTGAGTTTTTTGGTCCAATTATCGAATTAACGGGATATATCTTTATGCTTCTTTGTTTATTTCTGGGTGGAATCTATATTGAATTTGCCATTTTATTATTTCTATTATCTTGTTTATATGGTTCGATTTTTTCGATGGCAGCCGTCCTTTTAGAGGAATGGAGTTTAACAAGGTATCCAAAGGTTTCAGATATCATCAAGCTTTTTTTATATTCCTTAACAGAAACCATTTGGTATAGGCCACTGACTGTTCTTTGGCGATGTGAAGGAGTATGGCAAATGCTAAAAGGGGATAAAAGCTGGGGAGAAATGAAAAGAAAAGGTGTATCAGAATGAAGAAACAAACCAACTTAATCATCTATGCAGTTTTATTTATCTTATTTTTGACAAGCCCCTTCTGGTTATGGAAAATCCAGCCTTCAAAAAAATTAAATGTGCTCATTTTGGATAAAACGGTGCCCACTCAAACCTATCGTGAACATAAAGGGCTAGTTTGGATTTTAAATAACGCAAAATACTTTAAAAATGGAGAAAAACCTTATTCTGAAAAACAGGATTATAAAGGATTTGTACCAAAAACAGGTCAAAAATACACGATTTTCCCCATACCAAAGAACTTAACACAATATGATGTTATTTATTTAACCGATCAATATGGAGTATATAAGGCTGACCTTAATCACGAAAATTCTGAAGGCAAACGTTCAACAAAGATATATGGAGGTCTTGCGTCCAGTGAAGTCAATAGAATTGAAAAGACACTAATTGATTCAAAAGGAAAGACATTAATCGCTGAGTTTAATACGTTTGCAAGTCCAACCTCAGAAACTGCAAAGGCAGAAATCTCTAATTTACTTAATGTTGAGTGGTCAGGCTGGATTGGTCGATATTTTTCAGATCTTAATAGCCCTGAAGTACCAGAATGGGTCAGAGAGAATTATCAGAAACAAAACAAGAAATGGGCCTTTAAGGGAGAAGGATTTGTTTTTGTAAGCAGCAATAATTATGTGGTGGTGATTGGAAAAAAGGATGTTAAGGATAATGGTCTTTTATTTCAATTAACAGATAAGGGAAAAAAACATTTTACCCGTGAAATGAAGGGGAAGTACCAATATTGGTTTGATATTATCGAAGCAAAAGATAAGAATGAAGTTTTGGCCTCGTATAGTCTGCCGATCTCAATGGTTGCAAAAAAAAAGCTGGAAGTATACGGAATTCCAACCCATTTTCCTGCAGTTATTTATCACCAAAATGCAAAATATTCATCCTATTATTTTTCTGGTGATTATGCAGATGAAGCGGAAGTGCCGGAAATTTATCAAACAAAAGGTTTTGATACTTGGAAAAGAACGCTTGGTGCAAAAGATTCTTTTTACTGGCAAGCCTATGTACCGATGATGAAAGATATATTAAATCATGGTCTGAAGCATGTAAATACACAAGAAAAGGTAGAAATAGTTAAACAAAATGGGGTGAAGACAAATAGTAAGACAGGAGATTCTTTTATTCAAATCCAAAAGAATGGAAAATGGCAGGATTTTTTAATCAAGGGAGTGAATATGGGGATCGGGAAGCCCGGTTATTTTCCAGGTGAAACGGCGATTACCAGAGAAGAGTATTTCCGATGGTTTAAGGAAATAGGGGCGATGAATGCCAATGCCATTAGAATTTATACGCTTCATCCGCCGCAGTTTTATGAAGCATTTTATGAGTATAATCAAATCGCGAAAAAACCATTATACCTTTTTCATGGAACATGGGTGAATGAAGAGAACTTAATCCATACTCAGGATGCATTTGCCAAGGTGAATATAGATGATGCAAAGCTGGAAATAAAAAATATGATTGATATTATTCATGGAAATGCCAATCTTTCCAATCGTTCAGGACATGCATCAGGTGTTTACCAACATGATATCTCCAAATATGTCCTCGGATTGATTGTTGGAACCGAATGGGATCCTACGATGGTGACGAATACGAATGCACTTCATGCAGGAATGGCGCAATATAATGGAAATTATTTTAAAACCGATGGTGCCAGTCCGTTTGAGGTTTGGCTAGCAAGATTGATGGACTATGCTGCCGCATACGAAGCAAAGCAATACAACTGGCAGCATTCGATGAGTTTTACAAATTGGGTAACAACCGATTTGTTACAACACCCATCCGAACCGCTTGAAAATGAGGACATGGTTTCCATTGACCCGAACCATATTCAGGCTGCAAACTCCTTTCAATCGGGATTGTTTGCTTCATATCATATCTATCCGTACTACCCTGATTTTCTTAACTATGAGCAAAAATATCTTGACTATGTAGATGCGAGTGGAAAGAAAAATAATTATGCAGGTTACCTGCATGATCTCCGTGCCGTCCATAACATGCCTGTTTTAGTTGCGGAATTTGGTGTGCCATCATCAAGAGGGTTAACTCATAAAAACCCTTATGGTATGGATCAGGGATTTCATTCAGAGAAAGAGCAGGGGGAGGCCGATAGCCGACTGTTCCAATCGATCGTCACAGAAGGGTATGCAGGTGGGCTTGTTTTTACTTGGCAGGATGAATGGTTTAAGCGCACTTGGAATACGATGGACTTCGATAATCCTGACCGCCGTCCTTATTGGAATAATCAGCAAACAAATGAACAGCATTTTGGTTTGCTTGGTTTTGAACCGGGAAAAAAGGCAACAGGGATAGTAGTAGATGGTACATCCGCGGATTGGGAGCTGGCAGGTGTAAAAAGAGGTTATCAGTCTTCAGATAAACTGGAACCTATAAACGAAGTCCGGTTCACATCTGACAGTGGCTATTTGTATTTTTTACTTAACTATAATCGGCCAGTTGAACTGACAAACCAGGGAGTCTACTTATTGCTTGATACAATCGGAAATCAAGGGCAAACGAAGATATCTATAAACAATAGCACAAAGATTCAAACAGATTATGGCATTGATTTTTTTATCAAACTGACAGGGCCAAAGGATTCCAGAATAATGGTCGATAGTTATTATGATTCATTCTATTACCAATATGCAAAACTCTTAAACATGATTCCTGAAGAGCCATATGCAGCCCAAAAGGATAATGGGGTGTTTCATCCCATCCGTCTGGCACTTAATAAACAATTAACAATCCCTTCGACTAACACAACGATTCCATTTCAGGATTATGAAACAGGAGTATTAAGGTATGGGAATGCTAATCCAGCAAGTAATAAGTTTGATTCTTTAACCGATATAAGCATTAGCCGCGATAAAAAGGTGATTGAAGGAAGAATCCCCTGGCAGTTATTGAATTTTAAGGATCCAAGCTTAAAGGAAGTAATGGGTGATTTCCGGAAAAACGGTTTATCAGCCGGGATTGAAACAAACGGAATTCGGGTTGCCGTCGTCGCGACAGAAGCCGGTAAGGTGCAACAAACACTTCCAAAAGCGGTTAACGGCAGGGTCCTGCAAAAAGATGCATATTTATATACTTGGAAAAGCTGGGACAATCCAATATTTCATGAACGCTTAAAGAAATCTTACGAAATGATGGCAGAAATTTACCGGACAACCAATTTAATCGATAGAAAGTAACTAAAAATACACATTAGAATTTTGAATTCTAATGTGTATTTTAAAAGATAAAATAAATTTTTGTCTTTGAGAATAGTCCAGCTCCAGCTCAGCTTCTATATAATCAATTCATTGTCTGCCTTTGTGTACATACTGAGCATCGTGTTTTTCAACCTTTTTGCATCTACAAATTGTTCAAATTCAAATGGAAAAAATAGCCCAAATTCCTTTAGAGTGGCAACATTTTTGTTAAATACAGCTTCGTATTGTTCATCCAGTTGTGTGGACTCAAGAATCGATATTAACGTTTGAATACAAGTCATCACCTGAAAGGCATCTTTTAATGTGCTAAAATCTTCAGAAGTACGCAAAACTTTTAACTGTTCAAACTCACATATGTCCTCATCACTGTAATAGAGTGGAAAAATATTAGAATAAAGGTACCTCACCAGTTCATTAATTTCCTCTTCTTGACTTGGCGTCGAGGCAAAAACAATTTTCACTTAAAACCCACCTTTGCCATCGCTTTTTTCTGACGAATTTTATATCATTAGGATAACATAACTACTGGGGGATTTACGGTGGTAATTAGTGGATAACAGAAGGAGAAATTATGTTAAAAACGGTGCGTAAGGGTGAGTGGTTTCATATTATTATCCCTAAAGAATGGGAAGGTACAACAGTTGATGAGATTTTTCGGCAGGTTTGGGAAGCTCCTAAGAAATTAACTCATCATTTCCGGACAGAGAATAAGGTTTTGGCAGATGGCTGCCGTATTAATTGGAATTTGCCACTTACTTCAGGCACAAAGTTGCAAATACAGCTATTCGAAGAAGCGGCTCTTCAAGTAATCCCGCATTTCTACGATATTGACGTTCTATTTGAAGATGACCACCTATTAGTGATCAATAAGCCGCCATTTATGAACACTCATCCTAATAACCCATTGACTGAGACGAATACACTATTAAATGCTGCTGCTTTTTATTTACAATCTAAAGGAGAACTAAGAGATATTCGACAAATTCATCGATTAGACCGAGATACCACAGGTGCAATCCTTTTTTCCAAGCATGCCTTAGCAGGGGCCCTATTAGACAAGATGCTGGAAAAACGAGACATAAAGCGAACCTATATTGCTGCAGTGCATGGACTGTTCAAGTCAAAAAAAGGGACGATAAATAAACCAATCGGCCGTGACCGGCATCATTCGACAAAAAGAAGGGTTTCTCCTACCGGTCAGGCAGCAATCACCCATTATCAGGTGGTAAGAGAGGATAAATCCAAGCAGATTTCATTTGTGAAATGTTGGCTTGAGACAGGAAGAACCCATCAAATCAGGGTACATGTAAGTCACATTGGACATCCAATAGTTGGGGATATATTATATGGCGGACAACCAGTGATAAAAAGACAGGCATTGCATGCTGCTAAACTGGAATTCATCCATCCCCTAACGAAAGAAAAATTGGTATGCCATGCGCCCTTTATCGATCAATTAGATATCTTTGAAGAGATCGACGTTTATTCAATTTAACATTTCCATATTGGAAAAGCCTCCCGTATTTGGGAGGCTTTCTACATCCAAGGCTTTATTTACATTGTTAATCTGCTTTTCTAAAGGCTCGCATAATGAAGCTTAGCAGAAGAACCAGTACAGCAGCACCAATAATTGCTGGGATGATTGCAAAATCTGCCACATGTGGTCCCCAATTGCCTAAAACCGCTGTCCCTAGCCATGCGCCAACAAATCCAGCAATGATATTACCAATAATGCCTCCTGGTATATTCCTTCCTACGATCAGACCTGCTAACCATCCAATAATTCCACCTACAATTAATGCCCAAATGAAGCTCATTATAGAACACTCCTTTTTAGTATTCATCATTCATTTATTAGCATACCTCAGGCAGTAGTGGAAAAGTTTTTCTTGCTGCCTGTATCTTTAAAGTACCCAATTTTCTTATTTATACTCAATAAAGGATAAAAAACGGATATATGAATTCGGTTTTCTCCGGTTTGCCCACTATACTAAAAAGATGGTTTACATAAATTAATGATTCCAAGATAAAATAAAAAAGTAATTCTAACCATGTGAAATATTCTGAAAATTCTAATGTTAAGTTTTTGTAAATTTCATATAGAATTGTTTCATTTTTCGACATTTTTCAAGTAAAATAATTGAGTTAATAAACATCTTTTTGAACGAAAAATTGGAGGTAATCAAATGGCTTTCAAAAAAAATGACAAATTTTCAATATTACTTAGTAACATTTCCGCTAACCTTAAAGAAAGTGCAAATTTCTTTACCGAATACAAATTAAAAAATGTTAGTGATTTAAAAATTTTCTCAGAAAAAATGAAGGAATTGGAAACAAAGGGAGATACATATGTTCATGAAGTTATTAAAGAATTAAATGACGCATTCATTACTCCTATTGAACGTGAAGACATTCTTCAGCTTGCTATGAACATGGACGATGTGCTCGATGGCCTTGAAGGCGCAGCTGCATTATTTGAAATGTATTCGATTACCCAAGCAGATGAATTTATGTTGAAATTTGTAGAAGCAATTCAGGGCAGTGTTCATGAAATTGACAAGGCAATTGCATTACTTTCAAATAAAAAATTACCTCAAATAAGAGAACATGCCATTAAAATTAAAGATTTAGAATCAAAATGCGATAATATTTTACGACAATCAATTAAACATTTATTTACTGTTGAAAAAGATCCAATTCGCATTATTCAATATAAGGAAATTTATGAAAATCTTGAGGATATCGCTGACTACTGTCAGACTGTTGCAAACACCCTTGAATCCATTATTATGAAAAATGCATAAGGAGCTAAAAAATGAGCCTTGTTTTAATTTTAACCATATTAATTGTTATTGGTGCCCTTGCATTTGATTTTATTAATGGTTTCCATGATACAGCAAATGCAATCGCAACTTCCGTTTCAACAAAAGCGCTAAAACCCCGCCAAGCAATTCTAATGGCAGCAATCATGAATTTTGTTGGAGCCCTAACATTTACAGGCGTTGCTAAAACAGTTTCAAAGGATATTGTTGACCCATTTACATTACATAATGGCTCGGTAGTAATTCTCGCTGCACTAATTGCAGCTATCTTTTGGAACTTACTTACATGGTATTACGGGATTCCAAGTAGTTCTTCCCATGCGATTATTGGTTCTATCGCAGGTGCAGCGATTGCAGCGGAAGGATTTCATGCACTAAACTATACTGGTTTCTTGAAAATCATTGAAGCACTTCTCCTTTCTCCAATATTGGCTTTTGTAGTAGGCTTTATTGTGTATAGCATATTTAAAGTGGCTTTTAAAAATTTTAATTTAACAAAAACGAACCGAAATTTCCGTTATATTCAAATTGCAACTGCAGCCTTGCAATCGTATTCTCACGGAACGAATGATGCTCAAAAGTCGATGGGAATCATTACATTGGCCCTTATTGCCAATAATTATCTTCATCCTGATGCTGGCATTCCTTTTTGGGTACAACTATCCTGTGCTGCAGCAATGGGTTTAGGGACCTCGATTGGCGGTTGGAAGATTATCAAAACAGTTGGCGGGAAAATTATGAAGATACGCCCAATTAATGGTGTTGCTGCCGATTTAACCGGTGCGTCTATTATTTTTGGGGCAACATTTATTCATTTACCTGTAAGTACTACCCATGTTATTTCTTCAGGAATACTAGGTGTGGGTGCATCACATCGTCTTAAGGGAGTAAAGTGGGATACAGCTCAACGGATGTTAATTACTTGGGTGATTACCCTTCCGATCACAGCATTAATTGCTGGAATTAGTTATTTCATTTTAAATATATTCTTTTAATACTAAAAACCAGAGAACCTTTTCTCTGGTTTTTTATTTAAAGATAAGAAAACAAAAATTTTAGACTTTGAGAGTTGTCCAGAACAAGCAGCCCAGCGGCGAGACGAGTTCGAGTAACCTGTTCATTTTTTTGCAGGCTCTTTTCAATTTTTATTCTACTATAAGGATTCAAATTGATGTATGATAGAATGTGAATGCATTCACTTATATCCCGCATAAATTGTCGCCTTATTTCGTATAATTTTTGCAGGAGTATTGATTTAGAACTTAGAAAGAATAAACAGTAGTAAGAAATAGGAGGGGACTTTTTTTGGATTGGAAAGAAATTGCAAATAGTTGGATTGAATATGATGCATTGGATCCAGAATTAAGGAATCAATTAGAGGAATTGAAGCAGGATGAAATGCATTTAGAAGAGTCTTTTTACAAGAACTTAGAATTTGGTACTGGCGGCATGCGTGGCGAAATTGGTGTTGGAACTAACCGAATGAATATCTACACCGTTCGTAAAGCTTCAGCAGGACTTGCTGCTTACATAGAAGAACATGGTAAGGAAGCAAAACAACGTGGCGTTGTCATTGCCTATGATTCACGTCATAAATCTCCTGAATTCGCTTTAGAGGCTGCTATGACACTCGCAACAAAAGGAATTCAAACATATGTTTTCGATGAACTAAGACCAACTCCGGAGCTCTCTTTTGCCCTAAGACACCTGAATGCTTTTTCCGGAATTGTTATTACCGCCAGCCATAATCCACCGGAATATAACGGTTATAAAGTATACGGATCAGATGGCGGACAGCTTCCACCTGAAGCAGCTGACTTAGTCATTGCAAAGGTAAATGAAATCGAGAATGAATTATTAATCGAAGTCGATAGTGAGGATAAATTAAGAGCGTCAGGTTTAATTAAAACCATTGGCTCAGAAATTGACCATGTGTATATTGAAAAATTAAAAACGATTTCTGAAAATCCGGATCTTGCTAAAGAAACGGATATTAAGATTGTTTTTACTCCTTTGCATGGAACGGCAAATAAGCCTGTTCGTGCTGCCTTTGCAGCATTTGGCTATAAAAATGTTACGGTGGTAAAAGAACAGGAACTGCCTGACTCGGAATTTTCGACAGTGAAGAGTCCGAATCCTGAAGAGCATGCGGCCTTTGAATTAGCCATCCGAGATGGGAAAGAGGTAGGGGCAGATATTTTAATAGCAACTGATCCGGATGCCGATCGTTTAGGGATTGCTGTCCTTAATCATGAAGGGGAATATGTCGTTCTTACGGGCAACCAGACAGGGGCATTATTACTTGATTATCTTCTTTCTCAGAAAAAGGAAAAAGGTACGCTCCCGCAAAATGGTGTGGTTTTAAAAACAATTGTAACTTCTGAATTGGGAAGAAAAATTGCTGCTGCTTACCAATTAGAAACGGTGGACGTATTAACAGGATTTAAGTTTATTGCGGAAAAAATTAAGCAGTATGAAGCAACAGGTGACCATACTTTTCTTTTTGGATATGAGGAATCTTACGGATATTTAATCGGTGACTTTGCCCGTGATAAGGATGCTGTTCAAGCAGCATTGTTGGCAACAGAGGTTTGTGCTTATTATAAAAAACAAGGTATGACCCTATATGAAGGAATGCTGCAAGTATTTAAAAGGTTTGGCTTTTACCAAGAAGGACTTCGCTCCTTAACACTAAAAGGAAAGGAAGGGGCAGAAATGATCCAGCGTCTTTTGACCTCCTTCCGAAACGAGCCAATAACAAACCTAGGCAAATTTAAAACTTTGGCAATGGAAGATTATCTATCGAGTATTCGTGTAACACAAAATGGAGAAGAAAAAATTGATTTACCAAAATCGAATGTCCTAAAATATACTTTCGATGATGGCTCATGGGTTTGTCTAAGACCATCAGGAACAGAACCAAAAGTGAAATTCTACTTCGGAGTAAATAGTGAAAGTCTAACTGAAAGTAAGTCGAAGCTTCAAGCTATTGAAAAAGACTTTATGGAGTTAGTAGATAAAAAAGTGAAAATGATTCAAGAAATGTAATATTTGAACTAACAACCGTAGAGGCATTCTCATCATGAAGGGAAAAAAATATGTTAAAAGTCCAAATTGCCATTGTTACTGGGGCATCTCGTGGAATTGGCAGAGAAATTGCAGAAAAACTTGCTGACCAAGGGATGAAAAAACGATTGTCGGCAGTTTTCACAGGTGTCGGAAACTGCGGATGAATTAAAGAATGTCCTACACCATTTCGTTCAACAATATCCGATTGCATAAAGAAAACGGCTCCCCTATTGGGAAGCCGTTTTTTGGTGGAATTCTATGGCCCGGTTGGTAAAAAATTTTCTCAACAAAAACGGTATTCACTCATTTTTTCAGGAAAGACTATACATCGGTATCTCATTTTCATCAGGTTCGGCAGTTTCGTTAGCATGGTCAATGTAGCGAAGAAGATTATATAGCTTTGTTTCAATTACAGTGTAGTCACGTTCGAAATTGTAGGCATGCAGGAATTGTTCAATCTTTTTTGATAAAAATTGGTCCTTTGTCCGAACCATTAAAATCAGTAAATTATCCCATTCAGATCGGTGCGTATAGTATAACGCCCGATCATAATCCAATTTATTCATTTGTTTTCTCTCCTCCTTATTAGGAGTTGAGATTATTGTATGACATTCTCGAGATAACTTTCACAGAAAATGTTGGACACGTAATGATTCCGCTGTTTTCAACATTTTCCTGAATAAATGAAAAGAAGTAGGGGGATTATGGGTAAATTTTTATGTACACTTATTTTACTAATCCTTGTATTTGAAACCGTTGCAGAAGCAAAAATTGTTAAAACCAATAATCCGTATTCATATGACATGCTCGAACGAGACCTGAAAAACATTCAGAAAAAATATAAAAGGCAAATTGAAGCGAAATCGATTGGAACCACTCACTTTGGGAAACCGGATGCAGTAGGAGGCGGATTTACCGATTGGTTTATTACAACCTATCACAAACGGCAATAACGATTGAAATAAGCTATCTGGTTGGTGAAACAAGCCCGCCACTTACTGTTTTTAATAAAGAGTGGAAACGAAACAAATATGTTGGACTTGAGCTTGCAAAAGAGGTCAAAAAATTGGCCAAATAAATTCATAATGATTCATCGCTAGGGGAAACTAACTTTATCTGAAATAAAGGAGGGAATATGGATGAAAAAATATTTTGCAGCTACCCTGATTATGTTATCTCTTTTTATCAATTTTCAACATTCCGTATTTGCCCAAAAGCCTGATTATGAAAAATACGGGCGAATTGCAATGGCAGTCATCAAGGCGGATTTTCCAGGTGAACCAGTTAGGGACTACGAATATCTAGGAAGGAAAAAAATTAATGACATGAAAGTAGAAGATGGTTTTAGGTTTAAAGTACAGGAAAATAATCAGAATTTCTTTGTAACAATTAGAATAAGTCATGATGTAAGAAATAATAAACTCCTAAATTTAACAGTTGAAACCCAAAAACAATAAGCGGCATGGCTTGTTGTTTTTTGTCTTCTTTCTCATCATTCCTTCCCTGCCTTCATACATTGTGGTAAGAGGAAAAGGGGGAGTGGCGAATGAATGTAGAAGGTCGCAAGCAGCTTGAATATGCCATCAATGAAATTACTGAAATCGCAACCGGCTTTGGTTTGGATTTTTATCCGATGCGTTACGAAATCTGTCCTGCCGAAATTATTTATACCTTTGGAGCCTATGGGATGCCGACCCGATTTTCACATTGGAGCTTCGGAAAGCAATTTCACAAAATGAAATTACATTATGATTTAGGACTAAGCAAAATATATGAACTCGTTATTAACTCAAATCCATGCTACGCCTTTTTGCTCGATTCCAATACTCTTATTCAAAATAAACTGATTGTTGCCCACGTCCTAGCCCATTGTGATTTCTTTAAAAATAACGTCCGCTTCCAAAATACTAAGCGGGATATGGTCGAAAGTATGGCAGCAACAGCAGAAAGAATCCACCAATATGAAATCCAATATGGAAAAAGGGAAGTAGAAACCTTTTTAGACGCAGTATTGGCTATTGACGAACATATTGACCCATCGCTCATGAGACCAAAGCTTTCTTGGTCCATTGGAGACGATGAGGAGGATGAAGATGTAGAACATCATGCGGTAACGCCTTATGATGATCTTTGGAAGTTGGATGAAAAGGATAAAAAGGAATCCAATCAGCCAAAGAAAAAGAAGTTTCCACCTCGGCCTGAAAAAGACTTATTACTCTTTATCGAAACCTACAGCAGGGAACTTGAAGATTGGCAGCGGGATATCTTAACGATGATGCGGGAAGAAATGCTCTATTTTTGGCCCCAGCTTGAAACGAAAATCATGAACGAAGGCTGGGCATCGTATTGGCATCAACGAATTTTACGGGAAATGGATTTAACAAGTGGAGAATCCATTGAATTCGCCAAATTGAATGCCGGGGTTGTTCAGCCATCCAAAACAGGAATTAACCCGTATTATCTAGGCATAAAAATATTTGAGGACATTGAAGAGCGGTATAATAACCCAACGGAAGAAATGAAGCGTAGAGGTATCGAGCCTGGTTCAGGCAGGGAAAAAATGTTTGAAGTTCGTGAAGTTGAATCGGATATTTCCTTTCTTCGCAACTACTTAAATAAGGATCTCGTCATGAGAGAAGATATGTATCTTTTCCAAAAGCAAGGACGTGATTATAAAATTGTTGATAAAGAGTGGGAGCATATCCGTGATCAGCTTGTGAACATGCGGGTAAACGGCGGATTTCCATATATCACCGTCAATGATGGCGATTATTTGAAAAATGGTGAGCTTTACTTAAAACACTGGTATGAAGGTGTCGAGCTAGATGTTAAATACCTTGAAAAAGTGCTCCCATATATCCAGCAGCTGTGGGGCAGATCGGTTCATATCGAAACCATGATTGAAGAAAGAAAAATGCTGTTTTCATATGATGGGAAAGGTGTTAATCGAAAATATTTATAACAACAAGGCAGCTATCATTTAAATAGCTGCCCTTTCGCATGTATCTAATTAGATGGAAGCCAGTTCTTTTTCTAACGCATTTTCTACCGTTACATAATCATAACCAAGATCTTTTGCTACTGCTTCATAAGTAATTTCTCCATTGGCAACATTGACGCCAAGTTTCAAAGCAGCATTTTCAGAAATGGCTTTGAAAACCCCTTTATTGGCGATTTGCAATGCATATGGAACCGTAACGTTTGTTAGGGCTAGTGTTGAAGTTCTTGGAACAGCGCCCGGCATATTGGCAACAGAATAATGGACAACACTATGTTTAACAAATGTCGGGTTGTCATGTGTTGTTACATGATCAGAAGTTTCAAAAATTCCACCTTGGTCAATCGCAACATCGACAATAACAGAACCTGGTTTCATCGATTTAACCATGTCTTCCGAAACAAGCTTAGGAGCCTTTGCACCTGGGATTAATACAGCACCAATAAGAAGATCGGCTTCTGCTACTGCTTCGGCAATGTTAAATGGATTAGACATTAAGGTTTTGATTTGATTTCCGAAAATATCATCCAGTTGGCGCAAACGGTCAGCACTTAAGTCGATAATGGTTACATCAGCACCTAAACCGATTGCCATTTTAGCAGCGTTCGTACCAACAATACCTCCGCCAATAATCGTTACCTTGCCGCGATTTACACCCGGTACGCCTGCAAGCAGGATTCCTTGGCCTCCGTTATTTTTTTGCAAGAATTGTGCACCAATTTGGGCAGCCATTCGGCCGGCAACTTCACTCATTGGAGTAAGAAGTGGAAGGGTTCTATTTACCGCAACTGTTTCATAGGCGATCGCAATAACACCGTTCTCTTTAAGTGCTTGTGCTAATGCAGGCTCTGCAGCAAGGTGTAAATAAGTAAATAAAATTAATCCTGGACGGAAGTACTGATATTCACTCGAAAGTGGTTCTTTAACCTTCATAACCATTTCTGCTTTAGACCAAACATGTTCAGCTCTTTCAAGAATCTCTGCACCAGCTTTTGCATAATCTTCATTAGTGAAACCGCTTCCAATTCCGGCGTTATTTTCCAATAATACAGAATGACCAGCATTTACTAATGAAACAACACCTGCAGGCGTAAGTGCTACACGATTTTCATTGTTTTTTATTTCTTTAGGTACCCCAATAAACATCTTTAATTCCTCCCCTAATCACTTTGAAGTGTTTTGCTATGGCTAAAGTATAAAATGTTTGCCATAGAAATTCTTTGTTAAGAAAGGAGAAATATTTATATTGTTTTTGGGGATTTTCACAAAATGTTCAAATTCCCTGATATTTTTCAAGTTTCAGATCAAGGTAAAGAATCATTTTTTGGTTGGGATCTTTGAAATTTACATCACCAATTTCAGTGATTCGCTTTAAACGATAATTTAATGTGTTGGCATGGACATTTAATTCTTTGGCTGCATCATTAATATTGTTATCTTGATTTAAAAACACCTCTAATGTTTCGACAAGATTACTGTTATGCTTTTTGTCATACTGATGGAGACGTTTTAACGAATAATTTTCATAGGCTTCATTCTGTCTTTTTTCTAGAATTAGTTCAAAAAGCTGGTAAATTCCTAGCTTTTGATAATTGTAAATGTTCATTGTCTCTATAGGGAATTTTTCTTTAATCGACAAAACCGCTAATGTTTCTTCATATGCTTTGCCAATTAATTGATAATCCATATAAATACTGCTATAAACAGGGGTAATTTCCTTAATTCCATACCGATCATTCATGTTCCGAACAAAAGACTGGGCAATATAATCAAGCTCATGATAAGGTTCAGCGATATTGGTTGCGGATACTAATAAAATTAGCTGGTTGCAGTCGATCGTATGAAGCATAATTTTCATACGTTGAATTGTTTTTAACAGATAGGATATTGACTGCTCCTCTTTTCTTGTGATATTTTTTCGAAATTGAAATACTACAACGGCAAAAGAGGTCGCAGGTGTGATTTGCAATGTATGGAAGTTATCGATAATTTCCTTTTCACCCTTTAGGTGGCCAGTTAATAGTTTCCAGAAGAATTCTTGTGAATGCTCTTCCTTTTTATTTTTTCTCGTTTGCAGCTGAAGTAGTTTATTTTTTGCAGCATCTGCCGCCTTTTTCAGTAAATCAAAATCTTCATCTGTTAATCTTTTATCAATTTCAATCGCCCATATAAACCCTAAAACCTCGTCTTGCTTCCAAATAGAGATCGCTACTCTATTATTAAGTCCAATATCATTCATATTTTTCACACGAATAGGTTCACGGGTCTTGAGCAGTGCTGGAATTGTTCCTTCTTTCCATAATTGGTTGATCACCTTTTCCGGTACTCTTCTACCGATAATTGTAGAAACTCTTGCAGGGTCCGTACGTTCATCATGCGTACTGTAAGCAAGAAGGCGATGGTTTGCATCCTCGACCGTAATCGGGCACTTCAAAACTTGGCTAATTAGGTCAGCAAACTCATCTAAACTTTCAATAGCAGTTTTAAAGGGGTCGTGTTGTTTAGTATTCAAAATGAAAACCTCCACAATATATATATAGAACTATTTTAGTTTGTTTTTGGGGATTCACAAAAAAGATTTGCGTTATCTTTGTTTAATTTTACAAAAAAACAATAAAAATTTCTTGTTTTTTAACAAAAAAGGTTGTTCACAATAATGTTAAAATAATTTCATGTAAAGTTCAAAAAAATAAAAATTTGAACTATTCTTATTTGAAAGCGCTAACAATTGATGGGGAGGGAGAAAAATATATTTAAATGTTATATAATGAATAGTATTATTTTTAGCCTAAGAAGATTATTAAAAATTTTTCACTCATTTCTTAGTAGAAGGAATAGGGAATTAAGGACAAGATGGCTTGATGAGAAATTAGAAGTTTGTTAATCAGGGGGAGATTACTATATGAGTAACAACACTCACGGGAAAGAACTTCGTCGCGGTTTAGAAGAAAGACATATTACATTAATGTCTTTAGGAGCGGCAATTGGGGTTGGATTATTTTTAGGATCGGCAACTGCTATAAAAATGGCTGGACCAGGTATATTGCTCGGATATGCGGCTGCAGGGCTTATTATGTTTTTTATCATGAGAGCGCTTGGAGAGATGGCGATTCAAAAGCCGGTTGCCGGGTCCTTTAGTAAATATGCTCGTGATTATTTAGGGCCGCTTGCGGGGTATATAACAGGGTGGAACTATTGGTTTTTATGGGTTGTTACCTGTATGGCCGAAATTACAGCTGTAGGCATTTACATGGAATATTGGTTCCCCAATGTTCCAAGATGGATATGGGCGCTGGCAGCACTAGTGATTATGGCAACAGTAAACTTCCTTGCCGTCAAGGCATACGGGGAATTAGAATTTTGGTTTGCACTTATTAAAATTGTCACGATTATTGCGATGATTGCAGTTGGTGCCGGAATGATTTTCTTTGGCTTTGGTAATGGAGGTATTGCCACTGGTATTAAGAATTTGTGGGATCATGGCGGTTTGTTTCCAAATGGAATAAAAGGTGTCTTATTATCCTTGCAAATGGTTATGTTTGCTTATCTTGGTATTGAAATGATTGGGGTTACGGCAGGAGAGGTAAAAAATCCAGAAAAATCCCTTTCTAGAGCGATTGATACCGTATTTTGGAGAATTCTTATCTTTTACGTTGGTGCCTTATTTGTCATCATGTCCATTTATCCTTGGGAGGAAATTGGAACAAAAGGAAGCCCGTTTGTGCTAACTTTTGAAAAAATCGGAGTACCAGGTGCAGCAGGAATCATTAACTTTGTTGTGCTAACTGCAGCACTTTCATCCTGTAATAGTGGAATTTTTAGTACAGCACGGATGTTATTTAACCTTGCAGAGCATGGGGAAGCACCGCAGAACTTTGGAAAAGTAACAAAGTCCGGGGTTCCGGGGGTTGCGGTTTTAGCCTCTGCCGGTGCACTTTTAATTGGTGTGGTGTTAAATTATATTGTTCCTGCAAAGGTTTTTACATGGGTTACAAGTATTGCTACCTTTGGAGCTATTTGGACTTGGGGAATCATACTGTTGTCGCAAATTCGTTATCGTAAAACCTTAAAACAGAGTGAAGTGAAATCCTTGAAATATAGAATGCCATTATTCCCATTCACATCCTATATTGCCTTAGCCTTTTTAGCCTTTGTAATTGGGTTGATGGCCTATAATCCTGATACAAGAATTGCTTTGGTGATCGGACCGCTATTTCTTGTCTTCTTGGTTGCGATTTATTATATAAAAGGATTTCATAAAAGAGACTCAATCGGTACCACAGCTAAAAAACGAGTTAGCTAAGTTTCACTCAAATTTCAAAAAAAGCAGAGGGCTAATATCAGAAGCCCACTGCTTTTTTTATTTTGGTATAAAGTGGTAAAGGGAATTGTTAGACGATAAATCACTTGGATTTTTCTTTTTTCCACATACTAATATTGTGAAATTAAAAAGGGGGTCCATTTAATGAAGAAGTTGACAGGATGGTTCATGGCTGTGGTGCTTTTGCTCTCCTTATCGAGTGAACATGTTAGGGCGGAACCTGCCGTAACACCCACATTAAATTTGTATGAGCAAAATACAATGTCTGTCCTTTGGTACCAAAAATCTGGGGAAGCAAAAGCATTATACCACCAAGGTTATAATCTAGGAAAAATGAGATTGGATGACATCCTAAGTAAACGACCGAAAAATGAAGGTTTAAAGCCCGCGATTGTTCTTGATATAGATGAAACAATCCTTGATAACAGCCCACATCTTGCATGGTTTGTACTTAATGGGAAAGGTAAATCATTCAATTGGAGTGAATGGTTTAGCAGGGGCGAAGCTATGCCATTGCCTGGAGCGGTTGAATTTTTACAGTATGCAGATTCTAGGGGGGTTGCGATTTATTACATATCCAACCGTAAGGAGGCTCAAAAAGAGGCAACAATGAAAAATTTACAAAGTGTTGGCGCCCCCCAAGTAGATGCAGAGCATGTTTTATTAAAGCAGCCTGGTGAACAAGGCAAAGAAACACGGCGGATAAAGGTCGCGAAGACACATGATATTGTCTTGTTATTTGGTGACAATTTAGGGGATTTTAGCGGTTTTGATCAGTTATCGGTTTCAGGAAGGATTCAAGCTGTTGATAAATCTAAAGAAGAATTCGGTAAAAAACTAATCGTTTTCCCTAACCCTATGTATGGAGATTGGGAAGGAGCTGTATATCATTATAATTACAGAAAGTCAGATGAAGAAAAAGCAAAGTTAAGAAAGCAATGCTTAGAAGTTTACCATCGATAGAATGAACGCCGCCGGCATTATTTGGTCGGTGGCGTTCTCAATTTCCAAGACTTAAAAGGAATAATATTCCTCAATTGACCGATATTTTTCGGTGGACTAAATATAATAATGGGAGTATAGTAGTTTCCATGAGTTTTGTCTTATAGGAGGATTACTATGTTTGGTATATCATTACCGCAATCTTTTTTACAGATGAATACCATTTTTATTTCAATCCTAATCGAAGCCTTACCTTTTGTCACTTTGGGAGTTTTAATATCAGGAATTATTCAGATTTTTGTTACTGAAGAAATGATTGCTAAAATAATGCCTAAAAATCGCATTCTTGCGGTGATTTTTGCAAGTTTTTTAGGTATTTTATTTCCATCTTGTGAATGCGGGATTGTTCCGATTGTTAGTCGGCTTGTATCAAAAGGGGTGCCGATTTCAGCTGGTATTGCCTTTATGCTGACGGCTCCCATTATTAATCCGGTAGTATTATTTGCAACCTATATCGCTTTCGGCAGCGACTGGAAAATAGCAATATATCGAGGCATTGGTGCCATTATTGTGGCGATTGTAGTAGGTGTATTTATTGCTTATCGATTTAAGGGGAACCCCTTTAAAGAAAATTATCACCACCATCATCACCATGAAAAGACCACTTTTTGGAAGAAAATTTGGCGTACTCTTGAACATGCGGTGGAAGAATTCTTCTCAATGGGAAAATATTTAGTGATTGGTTCTCTCATTGCCGCTGCTGTGCAAACATATGTTAAAACGTCAACACTTGTTTCCATTGGACAAGGGCCTGCATCGTCTTCTTTGGTAATGATGGCATTGTCGTTTATTCTTTCATTATGTTCGGAAGCAGACGCGTTTATCGCATCTTCATTTAGAACAACATTTTCAACTGGATCATTATTAGCGTTTCTTGTTTTTGGCCCAATGGTCGATATCAAGAATTTAATGATGATGCTGGCAACATTTAAAAAACGACTTGTATTTATGATTGTTGCTGCTGTTTTTGTACTAGTTTTTGGATACTCTTTGCTGTTTTAAGGAGTTGTTACGATGATAAGAAGTTTAATTCTAATTGGCTTTACCTATTTAATTTTCCACCTGCATCTTACCGGAGATATTAATAAATATATCAATATGAAATATTCTTACCTATCAGCAACTGCTGGATATGCCTTATTAGTGTTAACCATTGTCCAAATTCTGATGCTGAATAAGAATTCTTCAAATGATGCCGGATGCGACCATGATCATTGTGGTCACAATCATTCAAAAGAAGATAAGTGGTATAAAAAGTTGTATGTCTACCCTATTTTTGCTTTTCCGATCATTTCTGGTTTATTTTTTCCTATCGCCACTCTTGATTCCAATATTGTGAAGGCAAAAGGATTCCATTTTCCTATTTATGATGAAGGACAAGGGGACTCGTTTATGCAGCAGCAATTTCTTCGACCAGATACAAGTGTGTATTACGGGAAAGATGATTATGATTCTTTAATGAAAAAGGAAAAGAAAAAGTACGTTAATCAAAGTACAGTTATCCTGAATGATCAAAATTACCTAAAAGGGATGGAAACAATTTATAATTTTCCAGGTGATTTTCTTGGAAAAGAAATTGAATTTAAAGGGTTTGTTTTCAACGATAAGGAAACCATCGATAAGAATCAGCTTTTTGTTTTCCGATTTGGTGTGATTCACTGTATTGCTGATTCCGGTGTCTTTGGAATGCTTGTTGATATGCCTGAGGGCACAAACTTGAAAAATGATGAGTGGGTTACAGTGAAAGGTAAAATCTCCACGATTTATTATCAGCCTTTTAAAACCAATATTCCTTATTTAAAAGTCGAAGAGTGGTCGACAACTGGAGCTCCAAAAGAACAATATGTTTTTAGAGGGTATTAAAAAAGACACCGATCTCGGTGTCTTTTCATATAGAAGCAAAGTTACCATTTCAAATAATTTAGAATAAAAAGGATAGAAAATAAGGACAGATTAGTTTTTCACATTCTTAAAGATATTAATTGCAAAGACAATGATCCCTAGAACCATCAGTGTACCACCAGTAGCGACCGCAGGTCCGGCTTTATCCACCCCTGATACAAGGAATGCAAGCCCAATCATCATGATGGGCAAGGAGATATTATGAAGCCAGAAATGAACCTTTGCGAGTGTGGTTTTGGCTGCAGATGGAAATCCAACATAGATGAGTCCTGCGAGTGCCATCGACATCCAGCCTAATAAATTAATATGGACATGAACAGAAGTGAAAGTGAATTTTTCTGTCATTGACATATACATACCGATAAAGACACCAATGACAAAATACACAACAGAAATTTTAATAAACTTAACTGCCATCTTTCTTCCCCCTTTTAAATTTAGAAATAGTGACTACAGTACTAAGTATGAGGGAATATTCTGAAAAAGAACTTGGATTTTTAAGGATGAGAAATGAATTTTTTCCTAAAAAAATTTGAGCCGCCTTTGAAAGGTGGCTCAAGTTTTTTTATAATAAAGCTTTAATACCAACTAAAACAAGACCAATTAAGAATCCACATACAGCCCCATTGACACGAATCCATTGCAGGTCTTTGCCCACATTCGTTTCAACCATATTAATGAGGGTTTTATCATCAAGTCTTTCTAAATTTTCCTCGACTAGCTTGCCGATCTTTGAGTGATTTTTATCGACAAAATTGGAAATTTGCTGTTTAATCCACGTTTCTATAGAGTTGACTTTTTCAGGATTTGTTTTTATGTTTTCTAGGCCATCAATAGCCATCGGGAGAATGTAATTGTCAAAGAAGCTTGAATCTTCCACGAAGTCATGTGCTTTTTGCTGCAGATGGTCTAGTAAAGTGACAATTTGTTCTTGAGGTTCCCATTTTGCAATCAATTGTGACTTTAAATGATTAAGTTCTTCGTACACTTTTTCATCATTTTTTACTGATTGCAGTTTTTTATGAATATGGATCATTAATGTTTGTCTATTTTGATTAATGGGATCTCGGAAGCTGTCTACCCCTTTTAGAATTAGACTTTGGATAATATTTCCTAGCTTTTCTTCGTTAACGAGATTACTAAACGATTTTAAGGCAAATTGCATAAACCCATCGGCTTTAATATTTTCCACAGCTGCAACTGCTAACCCGCCTAGCTTGTACTTCGTACTATCTTTTTCGGCCCATTCATAAATTTCTTTTAGGATTAAATCAAGCGTTTTTTCATCGTATTTTCTTTCCATCACCTGATCAATTATCAAAGGGAGGTAATTCTTGGTATCTAACTTGTTTAGCTGTAATTTTAATTCTTTTTCAATGACAGGAGCAATTCTCTTCGTATCTATCTTTTTGATCAACTGTTGAATAAGGATGATGAAGTTTTTTTGAACTGCCTTTGAATGGATTTCCATGTCAATAATGGAAAACAGCTTTTCAGAGAAATTAATAGTATCAATTTTTTTTCGAATGCTTTCTTTCGTCAGCCAATCATTTTCAAGCATCGAGATAATCCCAGCGATAATTCTTTTACGATTTTTTGGCAGCAAGGCCGTATGGGGGATTGGAATACCTAATGGGTGCCGGAATAAAGCGGTAACCGCGAACCAATCCGCAAGCCCCCCAACAAGACCTGCTTCAAAACCACCCTGCAGGATGATTCCCCATAGTGAATCACGTATCGGCATTGTTGCCAGAAATCCAATTGCCATCACGGCAAGAGAAATAGTCGCTAAATGCTGCGATTTATTCTTCTGTTTTAACATCTTTGTAACCCCTTATTTTTGAAGAATTATATTGTTATCTAATGATATTATCTCATTTTATCAAAAAATAAAGCAATTTATAAAACAATATAGCTAAATTACCTTTATCATGGTTCCTTTATGAAACAAAAAAGAAGGAACCTACTCTTGGGAGGTCCTTCTCGCATTCATCATTATGTTCCATAAGCTACTAGTTGTATACCATCTAAGAGAAAAGCAATTATCGATATAGTAACTATACTGTGGGCAATTGTAAAAGCAGTAATCGTTACTGCTATTTGCTCGAATGTTTGTCTAGTGATTAGTTGTGATTGTAGAAACAATTAGTGATCATAGCCTGTGAGAATATGATTCATCCCTCTTTCAATTCAAGACTGCGAGGAGGTTTTTTTCTGTGGCCGAATATGTGTGATCAAACCGTCTAGGTCAGTAATATAAAATTGTGTTTTAGGCGAATCCTTAAGGTATTTGTCCTGTAATAGCTGGTAATAATTCACCCTGTGCTGTGGATCAAATTTTAACATGGGGTATTCCTTATGCTCTTTTACATATTGATCAACAGCCTTTTGAACGATGTCCATTTCAAGTGGAATTTGTTTTTCATTTTCTTCAAATAAATCATAGGTTTCTTTTGACATATAGAACTTCTTAGAAGGAATTCCGCCAAGAATTGAAGCAAGCTGTTTAAAGTCGATACTATTATCCTCTTGAACAAGAATGGTTCGGAAAACTCCTTTTGGCAGATTGTTAGAAAAGGTCCTTACTGATCTACGTACATCTTCAACGGTCACCTCAATAATCGGATAGTTTTTGCTTTCCTTCAAATCACTATTTACAGTATTCTCATTTTCCCTATCTTTCTGTTTGGGGGAATTAACGTATTTTTGAACCATTGAGTATACAGTAAGTCCGCCAATTCCAATTCCTAAAAATGTACCTATTAAAGTAAAGACAGGGTATACCTCATATCGACCGTCAAGAAACGTTCCAAGCTTAAACCCGCCATATACAGATAATGCGATGGCGATCCCAATTGCCATGTTTAAGGAAAGGGCTTTCAAAAGAAAGTTTGTGAACTCATTCCAATGTATATCATTGCGGCGGTTCCTTTCATTTTTTAAAAATTTATTAACCTCTTTTTTCATCTCAGAAGACACCTTATTTTCTTGGAAAAAGGTCTCGAGATACTCTTCTTCGGATTTATTTTCATTTTTCAGCAAACAGGCAGTTTTTTCGCTGGATCCCCGTGTGTAATGAACGTAAATCCATTTTTCTTCAAAACTTAATTCGAGATTTTCTGTTACTCTGCCCAAATATTTTGTGAATTTGTGCTTCATAATTTTATGCCCCCTTTGTTTGAGTGTTTTGGGAATAGGAGCGTGAATGTGAAAGGAATGCTTCTTCTTTGCCCTCTTTTTGAATTTGTTTTGCCGTTTTTTTTTATCAAATTTGTATTTTTCAGTGAATTTAAGTTGATTTTCAAGAAGTTGGATGATTATGGAACCTCTGAGTGAAAGAAATATGTCATGTTATCTTTATTATATACGAAATTTTAATTATTGTAACATAGTTCACAATTATTTCCCAATTTTCTGAATAGTACTATAAATATAGTAGAAAAGATTACTAGCATTACGTAGACATTACATATTATTTTGTGTAGAATAATATTTTCAGAAAAGAATATTTTTAAAAAGTTTATAAAAAATTTTAATTTTTGAAACCTTTTAGTACTTTTTTCGTCTCATTAAATGTTGTAAAATAATCAAGGCACCAAAAAGAGAAATAGGGGGAACCTCAGATGAAAAAATTCTTAGTATTATTATCAGCTTTAACTTTGGCCATAGGGTTAGCTGCTTGTTCAAGCAATGACAAGGAAAAAACAGAAAAGAAAGAAGAATCAAAAAAAGAAGCTGCAGCACCTAAAGTGGATGTTAAGAAGGAATTAGTTAAATTCTATAGCGATCTTGGAAACAAAATTAATGCAAAAGATGCTGAATTAAATGCTTATGTGGCGAAAGCAACTAAGGAAGATGCAAAGCCTGAAGAATTACCAACTGCCGAGGACCGGGCTAAAGCAAGTGAATCAGCTGCCTCTGTTGCTGCTGAGCTAAATAGCATCCAGGTCCCTGCGGAACTGAAGGACCAAAAGGCTGATCTTGAGGCAGCAGTAAAGGATTATGCCGCTTCTTACCAAGCTAAAGCAGATGAATTGAAAAAGGAATCTCCATCACTAGATGCATCAGATGAAATCTTCGCCCAAGGGGAAGAAAAACTTGGAAAAGCATTTGAAGCTGCAAAATTACTTCCACCAAGCTTAGGAAAACAAGTAAACTAATAACCTTAAAAAACAGACCGGATGGAAATTCATCCGGTCTGTTTTTTATCTGTATGGATACACTCTAATTAATTCATTACGGTATCGATTTCTTCCTTAAACGTAATCTGTATTTCATCGAGGTGATCATCAACAGACAAGTAGGTTTCAGTATCCTCAAAAAACCAAACATCGTTCCCTTCAACATAAAAGGTTATTCCATTTACCTCTTTTGTAAAGCTTATATTAGCAGGATGTTCAACAGAAAAGGCAAGACTATATCCTTTATGTTTCTGTCCAAAACCTGCATATTGAGGAAACATCCTAATACTGAATGGTTTATTGAATTCAAATTCTCGTGTGAACCATGAAGAAGCTTTTTCATCGATAGATATGAACATAATTATACACCAACCTTTTCCTAGTTGATATTGCCATAAGGATAGCGATGAATCTAAAAAATAGATGCTCCATTTCCCTATAGTAAAAGAATATAATTTTCCAAGAGGCTTGCCTGTGACAATTTTCACGGTTAGTGCGTATCCATGATGATTTAAAAAAATGTTCATTTTTTCGCTTCGAATTGTTCACATGTGTGCAAAATAACAACAATGTAGAGTTTGGAAAACTTCTGTATTTTTTTGAACTTTACCGTCCATTGTTGCTGTTTTTGTAACATGTTTATAGTGAAAACGATGATAAAATAAAGGAAATAAAACAAGGGAGTTTTTGACTATGGAAAAGCAATTCGAAAAACTAACTGAAAACGTTAGTGAGATAAAAAGCCTAATGAATACGTTTAACGCAACATTACAGAACATTGAAAAAAGGCTCGCTCGGTTAGAGAAGATGGACAGTATTGAACATAGGGTTGAAGTAAACCAAATTGATTTATCGGATATTAAAGATTCACTTCAGCGAATTGAGGAAGCACGGGGCAATGAAATACAATATATCAATCGCCGCCTGGATTCTCATTTAGTGAAAATCGCAAAAGCTGAAGAGGAGCTTATTATTTTAAAAACAAAATAGGTGTAAAAAAATAGACCAAGCGACTCGGTCTATTTTGCTTTATTATGATAAAACTTCTGATTTTGAAACAGCAATTTTTGGGATGTTAGTTTCTTCATTTTGAACATTCTCCGTTACTTCGATATATTTAATATGATGTTCTTCCATATCAAGGATTTTAAAGGTGTAAGCTTCATGATGAATGATGTCGCCTTCTTTAGCCTCGTAATTTTCGGTCAGAATCCAGCCGCCAATTGTATCTATATCTTCATCATTAATTTCTACACCCAATAAATCATTGATCTCACTCACTAAAACCTTCGAGTCAATAATATAATGGTTTTCCTTAATTTTACGGATTTCTGGAATTTCATCCATATCAAATTCATCACGAATCTCGCCGACAATTTCTTCAAGGATATCTTCAACCGTAACAAGTCCCGATGTTCCGCCGTATTCATCCATTAAAATTGCCATATGCACACGGTCTTTTTGCATTTTTACTAATAAATCATGGATTGGAATGGTTTCTATTACTCTAATGATTGGGCGAGTATAACTCTCCAATGTATGAGATGATAGTTTTTCATTGCCAATTAAATCGGTCATAACCTCTTTTATATTGACAAGACCGATAATATGATCTTTATCTCCATCAATGACAGGGTACCTTGTGAACTTTTCTTCGCGTAACACCTGAAGAAAGGTTTCTAATGAATCATCCTTTGACAACGAAACCATTTCGGTTCTTGGAACCATGATTTCTTTTGCTATCCGATTATCAAATTCAAAAATTTTATTTACATACTTAAACTCCGATTGATTAATTTCACCACTTTTATAGCTTTCAGATAGGATAATTCGAAGTTCTTCCTCCGTATGGGCTATTTCGCTTTCCGATACAGGCTTTAGCCCAAAGATACTAGTAATAACCCGTGCTGAGCCATTTAGAACCCAAATAAATGGATACATGATTTTATAAAATAGGATCAGCGGACGTGAGACAATCAAAGTGATCAGTTCAGCCTTTTGGATGGCCAGTGTTTTAGGTGCGAGTTCTCCAACCACAACATGTAAAAATGTAATGGTTGCAAACGCAATTCCAATTGATAATACGTGAGATGCACTCTTAGGAATGTTTAGTTCTTGAAAAAGAGGGCCTAGCATGTGCTCAATTGTAGATTCCCCAATCCACCCTAGACCTAAGGCAGTTATTGTAATACCTAATTGACAGGCAGATAGATATTCATCCAAGTTTGATATAACTCTTTTTGCTGAAACAGCCTTCGAATTTCCTTCCTCAATTAACTGATCAATTCTTGAACTTCTAATTTTTACAATCGCAAATTCTGAAGTTACAAAAAAAGCAGTTAAGGCAATTAAAATGGCTATAATAACCAAGTTAAATATGTCCAAATAAGTTCCCTTATCCCGTTTTTAGACGGGTAAGGAGTCACCTCCCAGTATTTTAAAAAAATTAGCTCGTTACCTTCAAAAGGGATTTCATTAATTCGGCCCGAAGCAGGCTTAGATTATTCGTTAGCTTCTCTTTTTGTTCGTCATCCAATTTTTCAAGGATTGGCATAAGATCAAATAAGTCACTATGAAGCTGTTTCATAAGCTGTGTTACGGCACTTACATGTTTTTCCACTTCTGATTCACGAATATTTGTTGCTTTTCGCATTTCTAGTTTTCTTCTAATCTCGTCTAAAGGAAAGTGCAGACTCTTGCATTCTTCAATAAATTTTAAGTCATCTAGCGATTCATCCGAATAAATGCGGTAATTTGACTTAGAGCGTTCTGCCTTCAATAAGCCAATAGACGTATAATAGTCAATCGTTCGTTTAGAAACCATTGCTATCTCTGCTATTTCACCAATACGATAGACAGCCCCATCATATCACCTCAACATTTAATAAATTAACCATAATTATAAAGAATTTAAACCGTACAGTCAAACGTACTGGTTATGATAGTAGTTGATATTAATATTTTATTTAAATTTACAGTAAAAATGAACAATGTAATCAAAATATTACAAAAAATTATCGCTAAAAATAACGTCCCCTGCTCAGGAGACGTTGTTTCTTTTTTTAGCCGATGGGAAAGTAAACTTTCCCATCAGGCATAAGTGCAACTAAGCTTCTGTCTTCGCCTAACGGCTCGCCAATCAGCTAGTTTTCTTTACCTCAATATACAAAATATGATGACCTTCAATTTCTTTAATTTGGAAAGTGAATCCGTCCATTTCAATGGAATCCCCTTTATGGACATCAAATTTTTGCGTTAAAAACCAGCCTCCAATCGTGTCTACATCTTCCTCTTCAAGAGTAGTACCAAGGAGATCATTTACTTCGCTGATCAGGACTTTTCCATCCAAGATATAATTTCCATCGCCCTTTTTCTGGATAAGTGGTAGTTCGTCAATATCAAACTCATCACGAATTTCCCCGACAATTTCTTCAAGAATGTCTTCAATCGTTACGATTCCAGCGGTACCTCCATACTCATCGGATAATATTGCCAAATGAGAACGGTTTTTTTGCAGCTTCAATAAAAGTTCTTTAATCGGTATGGTTTCAATCACATGAATAACCGGATTTATATAAGGCAGAAGTGGTTTGTCACCTAAACATTTTTGCTGGATACAATCCGTCAAAACTTCCTTAATATTGACAATACCTAATATATTGTCTTTATCTCCGTCAATAATGGGATACCTTGTGTACTTTTCCTCTTTAACCGTTTCGATGATCTCATCCATTGTGGCCTCTTTTGACAGCATAATGACCTCAGTTCTTGGCACCATGATTTCTTTTGCAATTCGATCATCAAACTCAAATATTTTATTCATATACTTATACTCGGATTGATTGATTTCACCGCTCTCATAACTTTGAGATAGGATCATACGCAATTCTTCCTCGGACATGACAAGTTCTTGTTCTGAAGCAGGTTTAATTCCGAATAGCCCTGTTATGTATCGAGCTGAACGATTTAGAATCCAAATGAACGGATACAAAAGTTTATAAAATAATATCAATGGCTGGGCAAATAACAAAATAATTTCTTCAGCCTTTTGGATGGCAAATGTTTTCGGCGCTAATTCACCTATTACTACATTGAAGAAAGTAATAATGGTAAAAGCAAGAAACGTTGATATAATGGGCTCTAAAGATAACGGTATGTGAATCCATGAAAAGATTGGCTCTAAAATTTTCCGGACAGTAGACTCTCCTCGCCACCCTAAAATTAAGGATGTAATGGTAATGCCTACTTGTGTGGCTGAAAGGTATCCGTCCAAGTTAGAGATTACCTTTCTCGCTGCCTCCGCCTTTTTATGACCTTCGGATACTAATTGGTCTATTCGTGTTGTTCTTACTCTTACGATGGCAAATTCTGAAGCAACAAAAAACGCGGTTACGGCAATAAGAACAGCTATAATTATGACATTCATCCAAATCATCGGTCACCCTACAATATGTAAGGTATGCCACCTCACTTAATTTTTAACTCAATAGTTTCAGTATTTCCAACTTTACATAAGCACGTTATAATATTATTTCAAAAAATGTTTTGATTAGCAAATAAAGAGGATGAAGTATTAAAAAATGCCGCCTAACAGACGGCATGATCTAAGATTTTTAAATGTGTAAGGAATTCCAGTCACGGGCGAGCATGCTATAGACGATGAGGTCATGAAAATGGCCATTTAATTGTTCGCCATCCCGAAGTTCTCCCTCTTTCACAAAACCAAGACGCTCAGGAATCGCCCGGCTTTTTTTGTTTTTCACGCCACACCGAATTTCAATACGGTTTAACCCTAACTGGAAAAAGGTATAATTCAGAAAGGCTTGAACAGAACGGGTGATTATCCCATGTCCTTCTGCATTTCTAGCAAGATAATAACCGATACTCGCCATGCTGTTGTACCAATCTATTTGATGTAATCCCAATGAACCGACAAGTTCACCTTTATAAAGGATACCAACATTCATTCCACTATTCTCAGCAAATTGTGTAAGCCATACCGGAATAATGGACTCAAAATGATAGAGAGATGTCATACTGTCGACCCATGGCATCCATTCGCGCAAATGTTCACGATTCTCCTCCACTAGTTTATACAGCTTTAAGGCATGATGAATTTGAAACAATTGAAGCTCGATTTCATGGTCAACCTTTAATGTAAACATACGCAATTTCTCCCGAAAAAAATTTTAGTATATCATATGCAGTAGAGGGCACTATCGGGAATTCAAACAAAATAAAAAAATCCCAGCTTTAATAAAAGTGGGATTTGGCGGTATGTTTATAATATGGTTTCGTCATAACCTGCAGGTGTTAAGGCAAAAGGTAAGTAAATTGAAAATGTGGTTTTATCCATCGAAGAATCACACGTTAATTTTCCTTTATGTTTTTCAATGATTTCTTTACATACAAATAATCCAAGGCCAGTCCCAAGTGTTTTTGTCGTGAAAAACGGTTCGAAAATCGTTTTTCGTAATTCTGCCGGAATCACGGGGCCATTATTGGAGATACTGATTTTAATTTGCTGGTTATATTCCAAACAACTGCTAATCTTTATGGTGGGAGTAGGGGTCTCATGATGATTCAGCACATCAATTGCATTAAATATGATATTTATAAAAACTTGCCTGATTTCATCAGCATAGCCATTCAGGCTAAAATCTTCACTTAAATCTTTTATGATTTTGACTTTGCCGTCAAGAATACTCGGATAAAGGAAGTTTAATACTTCGTCAATAAGCTTGTTTAACCCGAATTGAACTTTTTCCTTCCCAATTAATTCTTTCTTAGAAAGTAATAAGAACTGTGATATTCGAAAATTAAGCTGATCTAATTCACTTGAAATGATATCTAAATACCTCATATTTGGAAAATCAGCCTTAAGTAATTGAATAAACCCTTGAACAGATGTGAGCGGGTTTCTAAATTCATGAATAAAGCTTGAGGTCATTTGTCCTAGAAGTGTCAAACGATCTTGATGTGTCGAATCAATAAACATGGTCTTTTCTTCAATGATTT
>Ga0213822_1000138_pt1 | contig 72997 bp, 75 predicted proteins | sample MC6MC0908MG_FD_179872 | JGI IMG/M metagenome (GOLD analysis project Ga0213822, IMG submission 179872) | Enriched soil aggregate microbial communities from Iowa State University, Ames, United States - MC6-MC0908-MG | ecosystem: Environmental > Terrestrial > Soil > Unclassified | place: USA: Iowa... | reverse complement strand
CCGTTCCTTACTGAATTATTCAAGGAATGTAAAAAGCAAGGTATCCACACCACTATTGATTCATCTGGCGGCTGCTTTTCCCATTCAAAGCTTTTTATTGAACAACTTGATGAGCTCTTACAGTATACTGACCTCGTGCTTCTTGATTTAAAACACATTAACAGGAAAAAACATATCAAACTGACAGGCATGGCGAACGATCACATACTTGAATTTGCCCAATTCCTATCAGAACGGGAGGTTCCTATTTGGGTACGCCACGTCCTAGTACCCACGGTTACGGATGATCCTGTAGACCTACAAAAGCTCGGAGAATTCATTGGGACGCTTAAAAATGTTGATAAGATTGAAATTCTACCTTACCACAAACTAGGTGTTTACAAGTGGGAAGCACTTGGTCACGAATATCCATTAAAACATGTCGAGCCGCCGACCGAGGAAAAAGTGGAATTTGCGAATCAAATGCTGACTGCCCATTGGAATAAATAAACCAAACACTAATTCCATTTTGGAATTAGTGTTTTTTCACCTTATAAAACTATTAGCAATGTCTTCATAATTTGGGATATTAGCAGTGATAAAATTGATTCTTTGTCATTTCTCCTATATACTCATATCATTGGTATTTAAGTGAGGTGATAATTTTTGTTTCAATTGCTTATTGATATTTCAGATATAAATGCCTTAAATGCACTTTATGTGAGTATTTACTTAGGGATCACATTAAAATTTTTATGGGCATGGGGTGTAGAATATTCATTCTTAGGCTCCCTATCTAATCCTGCAAACACAAAAATTATTCACCCGTTTGTTTTTTACCGAAAAAGAAGCTGTTTAAACGGAAGCTATATTCTGAAAAGAATTGTTAAATATATTCGTAGAAAAGAATGCTCTAAGGATGATTCTGAAGAACCCATTTCCTTCCTGTTTACTTTAACATTTTAGACAACATTTTTAGGAGGAAATATGAAAACGAAACGATCGTCACTTATGCTTGCAGCACTTTTAATCTTACCAGCATTATTATTAACAGCTTGTTCTTCACAAGCACAAAATGGTAATAGTCATGGGTTTTTTCAAACCTATTTTGTCCATCCTTTTTCGACCATTATTCATGCAACAGCAGAACTTTTCAATGGAAACTATGGTTTAGCGATCATTCTAGTCACACTGATTATTAGACTGGTCCTAATGCCATTAATGTTAAAACAATACAAAAATCAAATGGCAATGAAGGAAAAAATGGATGTTTTAAAACCTGAAATGGATGTCATTCAAAAGAAAATGAAGGCTGAAAAGGATCCTAAAAAGAAGCAAGAGCTTCAAACAGAAATGATGGGACTTTATCAAAAACATGGTGTCAATCCACTAAATATGGGTTGTTTGCCACTCCTGATTCAAATGCCGATTTTAACAGCCTTTTATTATGCCATTCGTGGTTCCAAGGAAATTGCCACCCACAAATTCTTATGGTTCAATTTAGGGCATCCTGATATCATTATTACGATTATCGCTGGGCTTGTTTATTATTTCCAATTTAAGGTTTCACAATCAAATATGCCTACTGCTCAGCAGCAACAAATGAAGATCATGGGGTTGATGTCACCATTAATGATTGTGATGTTTTCCTTCAGTGCCCCAGCAGCTCTTCCGCTTTATTGGGTAGTTGGTGGGACATTCTTAACCATCCAAACCATGATTAGTCACAGATTGTATAAATCATCAAAACCCGTTGAAACTTCACCGGTGAAACAAAAATAATATGACATTAAAAAGAAGCATTTCGTGATGAATGCTTCTTTTTTTAAACCATTTTTCCAATCAATAGGCCACATAAAGCTAAACCGATTCCCAATAAATAACTACTTATGATATAGCTGTAAAACAACAAATTTTTTCCTGTATTTTTTAACTGTTCTGACTCAAGCATCAAAGTGGAAAAGGTTGTAAATGCACCCATAAATCCGATTCCAAATAAAGAATAAAGTTCACCCTTTATTTGCAGTCCTATTAACAGTCCTAATAAAAAAGCTCCAACTAAATTTACTATTAACGTACCTGCAGGGAAACTCGTCCTATTCCGTTTTTGGACTTGCGTACTGACAGCGAACCGGCTAATCGCCCCTAAAAATCCACCTGCTGAAACCAATAGGATTTCGCTCATATAAGCCTCCCCTCTTCCTTCTTCCCATTTTTACTTATGATTTTCCCTGCCTTAACAAAAAAAAGACCTCCAAATAAGCTAATGAGCATGTATAGCATTCCAAATAAATATTTTTGTGTTTCAAATAAATGGACCGTTTCATAGGAAAAAGTGGAAAAGGTCGTGTAAGAACCTACAACACCTGTCGTAAGTGCTGTTAAAAAATATGGATGCACTTTTTTCGAGCCCCTGAATGCGTTTGTCAACCAGCCAAGGATAAAAGAGCCAGTTAGATTAATGAAAAGAGTACCAATAGGAAAGGTATTCCCCCAAACATGAACGGCCAACATTGATAAAAAATATCGGAGTAAACTGCCTGCTACTCCACCCAATCCAACAAAAAAGTAAACCAATCCTAACACCCCAATAAATGATTCAAATCAAGGTAATTTTACCACATCTATTTTTATTACCAAAATGTAGACAGGATAGTTTTTTGTTAATTTAGGCAATCTATTTTTGTACAACTTAGATCAAAGGAGTGTTAAATTACGATGAAAAAAAGCATATTTGTTATTGGAACCCTTATTTTTAGTTTGTATTTATCTGGTTGTGCAAGGAATAATGTCAATGATGATGTCGCCTACCGCAACCGAAATACAACAGAACCAACTAGGGTAAATTATAATAACCCAAATAACGGTGGTCCTGCGATCACAGGTGTGGATACGAGCGACCGTGTGATTGATCGAAATAGAAATCGAAACAACATTACGAATGTCCGTAATGATAATCGAAATAATGTTGGAAACAATCAATCAAAAATAAGAATTGCTGACAAAGCAGCGAATAAAGTAACTGATCTGTCTGAAGTTGACTCTGCAAATATCCTTGTAACTGATAATAATGCCTACGTTGCAGCAAAACTGGATCCTTCATCAAGGAATGAATTGACAACAGATATCGAGAATAAAATTTCTCGAGCAGTTAAATCAGTCGACTCCGACATCGACAATGTTTATGTATCCGTAAATCCGGATTTCTACAATCGAATGACTAGCTATGCCGGTGATATTCGAAATGGCAGACCTATTTCCGGCTTCATGGATCAGTTTTCCGATACGATTCGAAGAGTATTTCCGAATGCACGCTAAATGGAAAAATAATTATAAAAGAATGATTTAAAAGCAATGGGTTGGACATCATAAGGCCAACCCTTTCCAAATATTAAAAAAAGACTGTAGGCCATGCCTTACAGTCTTTTTCATTACGCATCTTGGAAATATTCCTTGTAAAATCCGCCCACTTTCCCGGTATTATCGATGATGTAATAAAACTCTTCTGTTTCGTTTTTAACATCATATATGATTCCGACTGTTAAAGCATTATTTACAAGGTATTTTTTTGCATCAGTATGAACACATTTTACTTTTTTTACTGTTTCCCGATCTCGCCATGTCAAATGAATCATTGCTGCCACCGTTCCTTTCGGTATTGTCCATGTACTAGTATAATCAATACAGCTGGTGATGTGCAACAATATCTAACGCCTTCTTCATTGTGGGATATATTAATTTTTAACCAGTTCTACCGCTTTTTCTCTAAGACGGAATTTTTGAATCTTTCCCGATGCAGTCATCGGATAGGTATCCGTAAATTCAATGTAACGGGGAATTTTATGTTTTGAAATCTTTCCTTTACAAAATTCTTTTATCTCCTCAGCATCAGCCGTTTCTCCTTCTTTTAAGATAATCCAGGCCATTATTTCTTCGCCATAAACTTGATCCGGAATACCAATTATCTGAACATCAAGAATTTTAGGATGGGAATAGAGAAATTCCTCAATTTCTCGAGGATAAATATTTTCCCCGCCTCGAATGATCATATCTTTTAAACGGCCAGTAATTTTGCAATAACCGTTTTCATCCATAACGGCTAAATCGCCTGTATGCAGCCACCCTTCTGCATCAATGGCCTCACTTGTTGCCGTCAAATTTTTGTAATACCCTTTCATTACATGGTATCCTCGTGTACACAGCTCTCCCTGTACACCGCGTTCAACCTCTTTAGCTGTTCCGGGTTCAACGATTTTCACTTCAACGTTTGGCAATGCTTTACCAACCGTTTCAACTCGTAGCTCAATCGTATCATCGGTTCTAGTTTGCGTAATAACCGGTGATGATTCTGTTTGACCATAAGCGATGGTTATTTCTCTGGCTCCCATTTTTTCGATAACAGCCTTCATGGCCTCAATCGGACAGTTTGACCCTGCCATGATTCCTGTTCGTAATGTTGATAGATCATATTTTTCAAAATCAGGATCATTTAATTCAGCAATGAACATTGTTGGAACACCGTGAAGCCCTGTACACTTTTCATCCTGAACTGTTTGTAATACCCTTTTCGGGTTGAATTCCTGTACTGGTACCATGGTTGCCCCTACTGAAACACACGCCATCGTTCCAAGGACACATCCAAAGCAATGAAAAAACGGAACAGGAATACATAGTCTGTCGGCCACGGTCAGCTTCATACGGCCCGCAATATTATAGCCATTATTAACAATATTATTATGGGTGAGCATGACTCCTTTTGGGAACCCCGTAGTCCCCGAGGTATACTGCATATTAATGACATCATCTGGTGCAAGGGAGTTCATTCGTTTAATTAATTCCTCATCTGAAACTGTTTCACCAAGCTTTACAATATCGTCCCAAGAAAATGTGCCAGGATACCTTTTATCACCTAAGACAATAACATTATTTAGAAAAGGCAAACGGCTGCTTTCCAACTTTCCGGGTTCCGATGTTTTCAAGTCTGGGACAATTTCATATATCATATCGATATAGGAGGCATCCTTCAAAGTGTCCATTAAAATAATCGTGGTTGTATCAGATTGTCTTAATAGATATTCAAGTTCAGCTGTACGATAGTTAGTGTTAACTGTAACGAGAACGGCACCCATTTTCCCTGTAGCAAATTGGGTTACCAGCCATTCAGGGGTGTTTGTCGACCAAGCAGCTAGCTTTTCTCCTTTATCAATCCCAAGCCTCAAAAAACCCTTAGCAACATTTCGACAAATATCGTCAAATTCTCGATAAGTCCATCTTAAGTTTCGATCTGAATAAACAACTGCTGGATGCTCTGGGTGTAATTTAGCCTTTTCTTCTAAAAGCTTTCCAATGGTAACATTTAATAATGCCGACATACTTCATCCCCCTAAATTACAAGTAAACCAACAATTAAATAAAAAACGTTTACAAAAATATGTTACCATATTTTTGTGAATATTCAATATCTTTGGAATACAACTTCAAACAATGATTTATGAACATTATTTTAAATATATTAAATAAGGGTTTTCAAAACCATTGAAAACCATTACAATAATAAAAACTGAATATTTAATCCATTTTCCAAGGAGGGCATTCTTAAATTGAAAATTATGAGTAACGAGCAGCTGGTTGTTTCGTATCGGGATGCATTAAAAACTGGAAAGGAAAAGGAATGGATTAAGCTTTTAAAAGATGAAATTCAACGTCGTGGATTAAGACCATTTAAGAATCGTACCCAGTAAAAAACATTTAAAAAACCGCTGAGATTGTTCAGCGGTTTTTCTATTACCCTTCAAGAAGCAAGTTTTCAGGATCCTCAAGCAATTCTTTTATTTTACTAAGAAAGCTAACTGCCTCCTTTCCATCAACAATTCGGTGATCATAGGAAAGGGCAACATACATCATTGGCCGGTTTTCCATTTTTTCTTTATCAATCGCTACTGGTCTGAGTTGGATTTTGTGCATTCCAAGGATACCTACCTGCGGACCATTTAGAATTGGTGTCGATAGTAATGACCCAAACACTCCACCATTTGTAATTGTAAAGGTTCCTCCTTGTAAGTCCTTTAATGCTAATTTATTCGTTCTCGCTTTTTCAGCAAGCTGCATAATGTCCTGTTCAATTTCCGCAAAGGATTTTCTGTCGGCATTCCTTACAACAGGAACTACCAGCCCTTCTTCTGCCGCAACTGCAATCCCAATATCATAGAATTTTTTAACCAGTAGTTGATCGCCCTGAATTTCAGCGTTTACATAAGGGAATTTCTTTAATGCTGCCACTGCTGCTTTTGTAAAGAATGACATAAAACCAAGGCGGACATCATGTTCTTCGAAAAATTTATCCTTTCTCCGTTTTCTAAGATTCATTACTGCAGTCAAATCAATTTCATTAAAGGTGGTTAGCATTGCTGTTGTTTGCTTAACCTCGACAAGGCGTTTGGCGATCGTTTGTCGGCGTCTCGACATCTGCTCATAAATAATCGGCTTAGACTCTTCAAGATTTTTTGGAACAGCTTCTATTTTAGGAATGGTTTGATTATTATTTTTAGTTTCCTGTTGAAAGGAAGTTACATCCTGCTTTCGGACTCTTCCAAGTGGATCCATAACAGGTATATCATTTAGATTTACCCCTTTTTCTCGCGCAAGTCTGCGGGCAGCAGGTGAGGCGATTGGTTTTTGGTTACTTTTATCCACCTTTCGAGTATCTGCTATTTCTGGAGACTCCGCTTTAGGTTCTATTTTTGTTGTGTCGACCACGGGTTCTTCGTGGCTTTTTTCTGCAGCAGGTATAATACTTTCGCCAGTCTCATCGATCTCCGCTATCACCTCACCAACCCGTACAATATCACCTTCTGAGAATTTTTGCTCGGTGATTTTTCCAGAGTAATCTGAAATGATTTCGATATTCACCTTATCCGTTTCTAATTCGACAAGGTAATCCCCCTTCACCACATGATCCCCAATATTCTTTAGCCATTTAGCAATTGTTCCCTCCGAAATAGACTCTGCTAATTCAGGTACCTTTATTTCAGCCATTATTTTCCGCCTCCTTTTTCATCCCGTGAGAGTGCCGCACTAATAATATTTAATTGGCCGAGTTTATGAACATTTGGTTCCCCTTCCGCAGGGCTCGAGCGGCGGCGCCGTCCCACAAAGTCCACCTTAATACCATTTGGAGCTATTCCATTGATTCGAGGTTCGACAAAATTCCATGCACCCATATTTTTTGGCTCCTCCTGGATCCAGAAAAGCTCCCTTACATTTTTATATTGCTCCATCATTCCTTTTAGGATGTTTGTTGGAAATGGGTAGATTTCCTCAATCCTTAATACTTGAAGCCATTCATATTTACTCTCATCTTTTAATTGCTCCGCAATATCTATGGCAATTTTCCCTGAACAAAGGACAATCCGCTCTACTTTGTCACGATCCCTTGTTGGCTGAAATTGTTCCAAAACTGGTTTAAATTCTCCTTCACTTAATTCAATCCCTGACGAAGTAACGAGTGGATTCCTTAACAAGCTTTTAGGTGACATAACGATGAGCGGCCGCACTTCCTCTTTAGCAAGCATTGCTGCCTGACGCCGTAGAATGTGAAAGTATTGTGCCGCACTTGAAAGATTGGCGATTGTCCAGTTTTTTTCCGCAGCCGATTGTAAAAATCTCTCTAGCCTTCCACTTGAGTGCTCTGGCCCTTGCCCCTCATAACCATGTGGAAGCAATAATACAAGCCCAGATTTTTGTCCCCATTTCGCCATTCCTGCCGCGATAAACTGATCGAAAATAACTTGCGCAGCATTTGCAAAGTCACCATATTGCGCTTCCCAAATAACTAAAGTTTCCGAAGAGAATACCGTATATCCATATTCAAACCCAACTACCGCTGCTTCAGTTAATGGACTGTTATAAACGGCAAAGGAAGCTTTTGCATCACCCATTCGGTGAAGAGGTGAAAAAGTTGCACCCGTTTTGTAATCATGGAGGACCAAATTGCGTTGTGCAAATGTACCTCGCTCAGAGTCCTGTCCTGATAATCGAATCGGCGTTCCGTCTGCTAAAATAGTCGCAAACGCCAGCGTTTCTGCTAATGCCCAATCCACTCTTCCTGTTTCATTTAGTGCCTCAGCCCGTCTGTTTAAGATCTTTTCCAGTTTGTTAAACACATTAAAATCTTTTGGCCAAGTAAGTAATTCTTTGTTTATTTTTTGAAGCTTTTCTAGTGGAACTTTCGTGACAATAGATGCACTTTCCTTTGTGAAAACAGGAGGTTCCGGAACCTTAATTTCCGAATCTTTTGCAATCATGGAAACTTTTCGAAAAGCAGCCCCGAGTTTTTCCTGGATCTCCTTTTCCATTCCTGCTAAATCACTATCAGTTACAATCCCTTCCTTTTTCAATGTTTTCGTATATATCTCTTTCACGGTGGCATGGTGCTGAATAATTGTGTACATTTGCGGGCTCGTCGTCATCGGCTCATCCATCTCATTGTGGCCAAATCTTCGGTATCCTACTAAATCAATGAGAAAATCCTTTTGAAAAACAGCGCGATATTCAGCAGCTAAATGGGCTGCGGCAAGACAGGCATCCGGGTCATCTGCATTAACATGAATAATGGGAATTTCAAACCCTTTTGCCAAATCACTTGCATAACGAGTGGACCTTGAATCTTCTGACTCTGTTGTAAACCCTATCGTATTGTTTGAAATAATATGAATGGTGCCGCCAGTACGGTAGCCTTTTAAGCGGCTTAAATTTAATGTTTCTGCGACAATCCCTTCACCGGGAAATGCCGCATCACCATGAATTAAAATTGCAAGCGCCGATTTATTGTTTTCAGCTGGATAACCTTTGTTTGTTCTATCGTCTTGAGCTGCCCTTGTAAAACCTTCAACAATCGCCCCGACATATTCAAGATGGCTCGGATTATTTGCCAGAGACACCTTCGCATTTATCGAATTCTCACCAAAGAGCTGTCTATTTAAACCTAGATGATATTTGACATCCCCTGTCCAGCCGAAATTTATTCCAATTGAACCTTCTGAAGGCACAAGTTCCTTATTAGGTGCGTGCTGAAACTCTGCGAAAATCATTTCATATGGCTTTCCAAGTACATGTGCAAGGACATTTAATCTTCCCCTATGTGCCATCCCAATATTTAGATATTCAGCACCATTTTGAACAGCGTCAGAAATAATTTCATCAATGATTGGCACCATGACGTCAAGTCCTTCTATAGAAAAACGCTTTTGACCGACAAACGTTTTATGCAGAAATCTTTCAAATTCTTCTACTTCATATAAACGTTTTAATGTTTTCACCCTTTTGTTCTCGGATATTGAAGAATGAATGCCGCCAGTTTCAATTTTTTCAATCAGCCATTTTTTCTCTTCCACAGCATGAACATGATCAAACTCATAGGCGATGGATTTTGTGTAAACATCCTTCAGATATTGATAGGCATCCAAAGCAGTTTTTAAGGACAAAGCACTATTCGGACATAGAATTTCTGCCGATAATGTTTTTAAATCCTCCTTACTGAGGCTATAATTCTCTAAGTCAAAATGTGAATGTTCCCTTTTATGATTTCCCAGCGGATAAATATTAGCAGCAAGATGTCCATAGGTTCGAATATTCTCAGCAAGTTTTCCAGCCGCTAATATTTTTTTCTGCTGAAATGAATCTGGTTCTGAAATTGGGACAGTTTTTGATGTAAGCGAAAAGTCCGTCTCATTCATTTGCTCAAAAAGCTCTCTCATTTCTTCTTCAACTGAGAGTGGCTCCTTTTTATACCTTTCAAATTGTTCCATCAAATAGCCAAGATTGGGACCTGAAAAATCACTTAATAGAGCTTTTATTCCTAAATTTTTCTTATTCATCAATCAACCCCCCTTAAACCGTATGTTTCTATAAATCATCTTTATTACTATTATCATTTCACAAAAAAACGAACCTAAAATTAATAAAAATCAAAAAAAAAGATGTCTATAAGAGGGGTATACCCTTTTGACATCTTCTTTTCACTTAAATTTGATTATTATTTATGTGATGCTAATATAGGGTGAAAGGATAATTCATCAAGTTTAGCTGCAATTTTAACAGCTGCGTCGACAGGATTTTTTGCAAAAATGTCAAAAAATTCACCTTCATACTCTTGTCTTGCATGGTCATAGCGTGGGTCATAATAGTGTTCCAGTAAAATCAGGATCATTTCTTGGTAACTCTTTTCTTGAACTAATTCCATAAGCCTTTTTCTAATCTCAACATCTTTCACACGCTTTAATACCTTTTCAATTCCTAAAGAAATTTTCTCATGATACCAAGCTTCCTGTTCGTAAGGCAGTACATATTCGGATACGAGATGCTTAACCCTTTGTTCAAGCGATGAATGAATATAAAGGTTTATCCCTTTAAACTTAACCTCCATCAATTCCTCCGGTTGAACTGCCTTACCAATTCGTTTGCTCTCTGCCTCAACAAGAAAATAATTACTCGCCATTATTTCCTGTAATCCCTTAAATAAAAGGGAATCAAAGATTTTTTGGTTATGACCTTCACCTAGACCGATAGTACCAAAAATCGACCCCCGATGTCCCGCCATTTCTTCAAGATCAAGTACAGGAAAACCACTTTGTGCCAGAAGTTTTAAAACTTCAGTTTTGCCAACACCTGTCATCCCATGTATAACAACCGCTTGATTAGGAATAATGGATGGAATTTTTTCAAGGATGTACTGACGATATGCTTTATAGCCTCCAAGTAAACGCCATGCATAAATACCGGCGAATTCTAAAAAGGTCACTACCGCTTTACTGCGCATTCCGCCGCGCCAACAGTGGATGATTAATTCTCCATTCGTTTGATAAGATTTTATTGTCTTTAAAAGCACAGGGATTTTCGGAGAAACGAATTCCATCGCTTTCCACTTGGCCGCTGCCTGCCCTTCATGTTTGTAAATGGTTCCAACTTCTTGTCGTTCCTCATCTGAAAATAAAGGAACATTAATAGCTCCTGGAATTGCACCATCTTTAAATTCAATCGGTGAGCGTATATCAATGATAACCGGCTCTTTTAATTTTAAAAGCTCATCAACTGTTATTACCTTCATAGCACTACGCCCCTAGAAAATATAATCATATCAGTATAAAAAATCTATAAAAAAACAAACAAAACTTCCACTACTGGAAGTTTCAGACGAAATAATATCATCATAGAAAAACAATTTTCATGTGGTCGTTTCACATGATAAGTATAAACACATTATAAAGAAGTTAACCGATCATATCAAGAAAATGAACATCCGTGTCATCATTTAACTCCAAAAGGTCTACTCCAACTAACTGAAGTAGACCATAACCATTAAACTATCTTTGTTTCCTGTTTGAAACTAGACATTAATTTTTCCAGTTCATTAAGACTGCCTTGTTCAAATAAATCAACAATTTTACTGCCAACAATGACTCCGTCACAGTAATTTGTTAGTTCAGTTATTTGCGCCTCATTTGAAATACCAAATCCAGCCATTACAGGGATGGGACTTACGTCTTTTACAGTTTTTAAAAATTGGTGTAAATCAGCATCATATTCATTTCTCGTTCCTGTTATCCCTTTAACCGTCACAGTATATAAAAATCCCTTTCCTCTGCTTGAGATTGTTTTGATACGTTCGAGAGGTGTTGTAAGTGTGACTAGGCGAATTAGTTCAATTTTCGCGTCTTCAAGCTGTTCTGTTATGATATCTTCTTCCTCTATTGGGAGATCGGGGATGATACAGCCATTTATCCCAGCATTACGTATATCTCGCACAAATTCACCAATCCCGTAAGCATAAATTGGATTTAAATAAGTCATGAGAAGAATCGGAATAGAAATAATCTCCCTTGCTTTATTTAGTTCTTCAATGATGCCCCGTAATGTGGTACCGTTTTCGAGGGCTCTTAAACCAGCACGTTGAATGGTTGGCCCATCTGCTACAGGATCAGAAAATGGAACCCCAACCTCGATCGCGGTTGCACCTAGCCTCTCAAGCAATGACAGCCGGTCAACCAAACATTCTAATCCCCCATCCCCTGCCATTATGTAAGGAATGAAGGCTTTCTGATTATTTTCTTTTATCCCTATAAAGGTTTGTTCAATAAGATTCATGTTAATTCCCCCCTTCAAGCTTTGCTTTTACAGTATCAACATCTTTATCACCGCGTCCTGACAAACAAACAACGATTTTTTGCGTTTGTTCCATCTTAGCAGCAAGCTTAAGCGCATATGCAACAGCATGGGCACTTTCAAGTGCAGGTATAATCCCTTCGAGACTTGATAAAAGTTGAAAGGCATCAAGGGCCTCTTTATCTGTAATTGAGTAATAGTTTGCACGGCCACTCTCCTTTAGATAGCTATGTTCCGGTCCTACACCTGGATAATCAAGTCCGGCAGAAATGGAATGAGCCTCTTGAATTTGACCATCTTCGGTTTGTAATAAATACATTAAAGCCCCATGTAAAACTCCAGGTTTTCCTTTTGTTAATGAAGAGGCATGAAAATCAGTATCAACACCTTCGCCTGCAGCTTCAACCCCATATAAACGGACTTCCTCATCCTCGATAAAGGGATAAAACATTCCTATCGCATTGCTCCCGCCACCAATACAGGCAACCACAGCGTCTGGAAGGCATCCTTCTCTCGCAAGGAATTGTTCTTTTGTTTCCTTGCCAATTACACTTTGAAAATCTCTTACCATCACAGGAAAGGGATGCGGGCCCATGACAGAGCCTAACAAGTAGTGGGTATCATCGACATTGGCTACCCAGTATCTTAGTGCTTCGTTGACTGCATCCTTTAAAGTAGCACTTCCAGAGGTCACACCAATTACCTTAGCACCCAATAATTCCATTCGAAAGACATTTAAAGCCTGTCGTTTAATGTCTTCCTCACCCATAAAGATGATACATTCAAGATTTAATAAGGCAGAAACGGTTGCGGTCGCTACGCCATGCTGACCTGCTCCGGTTTCAGCAACTATTCTTCTCTTTCCCATCCTTGCCGCTAGTAATGCTTGACCGATTGCATTGTTGATTTTATGAGCCCCTGTATGATTTAAATCCTCTCTTTTAAGAAAAATGTTTGCTCCCCCGGCATGTTTTGTTAGGTTTTCTGCAAAATATAATGGAGTCTCTCTCCCAACATACTCTTTTAACAATCTTGCCATCTCTGCTTGAAAGACCGGATCCTTTTTTGCGGTTTCAAACGCTTGATTTAGTTCAATGACGGCTTTCATTAAGGTTTCTGGTACAAATCTTCCCCCAAAAATGCCGAAATGACCTTTCTCATTTGGTAGTGTATAAGTGCTCATTTTCGATTCCTCCTAAACTCTTCACCTTTTCAATAAATGCTTTAACCTTTCCAAGATCCTTTAATCCATCGGTTTCAACGCCGGAGCTTACATCTACCATAAACGGTTGAATGATTTTTATCGCCTGTTCCACATTGTTCACATGTAATCCACCTGCAAGGATGACTTTTTTTCCTGCTAAAAGTGCAGCATTTACTTTATTCCAATCAAATGCTGTCCCATTTCCCCCCCTGTATTTTCCTTTTGGGCCATCGAGCAAAATATATTCTGATGGAAATTGATTAAAAACCGCTAAACCATCATTATCTTGAAAGCTAATTGCTTTTATAATCGGTAGTGAAAGCGACTTACTGAATAAAGCTGGTTCGTCTCCATGTAATTGGATATGGGTTAATCCAACGATCGAGGCAATCCTCTTGACTTCATCTCTTGTTTCATTTACAAATACCCCAACCTTAAATACATCTAGGGGTAAAGCTGAAACAATTTCTTTTGCTTTTTCAATCGAAACTTTTCGTTTACTTTCAGCAAACACTAATCCAATCGCATCAGCACCATAATCGACGGCTGCAAGCGCTGTTTTGACATCTGCTATACCACAAATTTTCACTTTCATTGTTTTGCCCCCTGTTGAAGCGGCAAGCGAAGGTCTAAAAAGGATTTACTTACGTCCGGACTAGTCATGAAGGCTTCTCCTACTAATATCCCATTTGCACCAGCATTTCTAACTCGTTCTGCATCTTTTTGATGATGGATACCACTCTCACTAATAAGATAAGCGCCAGATTTAATTACTGTTGATGCCAATGTTTCGGTCACATCTAGTTTTACTTGGAAGGTTTTTAAATCCCGATTATTAACCCCGATTAACATGGCATTCGTTTTAAGAGCCTTTTCAAGTTCTTCCTGATTATGGACCTCTACCAAAACCTCCAAGTTATTAGTTTCAGCATATTGGAATAACTCGGCTAATCGGTTTTCGTCTAACGCTGCCACAATTAACAAAATCAAATCGGCTCCATTTGCCGCAGCTAAATCAATTTGCAGCGGATCGATGATGAAATCTTTACAGAGAATGGGCAGGTCAACTGTTTCACGGACTTTTTGTATATCGGAAAATGATCCTTTAAAAAAGCTGTGATCAGTTAAAACAGAAATGGCCGTAGCACCATATTTTTCGTAAATGGCCGCCTGCTGGGCGGGTTCAACTCCGTTGTTGATAATGCCTTTTGATGGCGAAGCACGTTTAAATTCAGCAATAATCGATAGTTCATTTGCGTCTTGCAGCTTCTGAATAAACGACCTTTTTCGGTATTCTCTTAGTGGAATACTTTGTTTAGCTTCCTGAAGAAGAACAACCTCTTTTTTCTTCTGTTCAATGATTCGTTCTAGGATTGTTTCCATTTAGATAGCCTCTCTTCTGCCAACTCGTGACTTTTCAATGATCATTGTCAATTTTTCATATGCAGCACCACTATCAATCGTTTCTTTCGCTATTTCAATTCCTTCTTTAATGGAGTCCGCTTTTCCAGCAGTAAAAATTCCGATGCCAGCATTGAGTACAACCGTATCCCGGTGAGCCCCATTATCCCCTTTTAAGACCTTAACAAGGATTTCCCCATTTTCTTTTGAATCTCCGCCCTTTATACAACTGTTATCATATAGCGGCAGGTTCAATTCTTCGGGAATAAATGAGTGATTTGTAATGCTTCCACCCTCTAAAAGAGTATAGTGATTTTCCCCTTGAAGGGAGGCCTCATCCATAAAACCCGCTCCATTAATCACCACAGCTCTTTTGCGGCCAAGTTTTTTCAGCACTTCTGCAAACATATTTAATAAATCCCTACGATATACACCAAGGAATTGATAATCTAAATCAATCGGGTTTGTTAATGGACCGATAAAGTTAAAAATAGTCGGGATCTTCAATTGTTGGCGAACGGACATGACCTTTTTTAATTTTGGATGAACGTGCGGTGCAAATAAAAAGGCTATGCCAATATCCTCTAAGATTTCTTCGGTCCTCTCTGCTGATAAATTTAAATTTACCCCAAGGTACTCGAGCACGTCGGCACTTCCCGTTTTACTAGAGATACTCCTATTTCCATGTTTAGCAACAGGTATTCCGGCACCTGCTATTACAAAAGCAGAAGTGGTACTGACATTAAAGCTAGATGAACCATCGCCTCCCGTCCCACAATTATCAAGAACATTCGGAAATTTCTGGTTAAATGTCAATGTACTGTCCTTCAATGCTTTCACAATCCCGGCAATTTCTTCAACCGTTTCTCCTTTTGATTTTAAGCCCATTAAAAAGGCAGCAATTTCTGATTCGGAAACTTCTTCCCCCAAGATGAAATCGACGGCATCTTTCATTTGCTTTTCCGTAAAAGATTGTTTTTCAGCTAACTGGAGTAAATAATTCTTCATTTGTCTTCTTCCTTTCTATTTCAAGTAAAAAGTTTTTCAGAATTTGTTTCCCTGTCGGAGTGCCAATTGATTCGGGATGAAATTGCAATCCATAAACCGGATATTTATCATGTTTGATCGCCATCACTTCATTGTCATCATCTGAATAGGCAACGATTTTCAGTTCTGACCTCATGCTGCTTTTTTCAATTGACAAGGAATGGTAGCGCATCACTTCTAATGGGGAGGCCAGATTAGCAAATATACCATTACTTCGATGCGTAATTAATGATGTCTTTCCATGTTTTATAAAATATGCCCTCCTTATATCACTTCCGAATGCCGCACCAATAGCTTGATGGCCGAGACAAATGCCTAATATAGGGATCTCCTTATAAAAGGTTTGAATCAATTCTATGCATATACCTGCATCCTCAGGTCTGCCTGACCCAGGTGAAAGGATGATGGCTTTCGGGTTCATTTGTTTGATTTGTTCCATATTCAACAGATTATTTCGATAAACAATTACCTTTTCTCCTAATTCACCTAAATATTGATACAGATTAAATGTAAATGAGTCAAAGTTATCAATCAGTAAAATCATTGCCCACCCTCCAGAAAGGATTTCAATTTATTTCGTGTTTCTTCATACTCTGACTCAGGGTTGGAATCGTAGACAATTCCTGCACCAGCTTGAATAATCGCTGTTCCATCTTTGATGATCATCGTGCGAATGGCAAGGGCGAAGTCCATATTTCCACTTGCCGAAACATACCCCACTGCCCCCGAGTATAGACCGCGTTTTGATTTTTCCAGGGAATTTATTATTTCCATAGCCTTCACCTTTGGAGCCCCAGAAACAGTTCCAGCCGGAAGGCAGGCGCCCAGGGCATCTATTGCTGTCTTATCAGAATGAAGCTGCCCGCTAATTTCTGACACAAGATGCATAACATGACGGAATTTTTCCACTGCCAAATATTTCTCTATTTGAACCGAACCAAATTCGCAAACCTTTCCAAGGTCATTCCTTCCAAGATCAACGAGCATTCGATGCTCTGCCAATTCCTTTTCATCCTTTAGGAGTTCTTTCTCAATCAGCTGGTCTTCTTCACTTGTTTTCCCTCTCTGTTTTGTACCGGCGATGGGATTCGAAATCACCGTTTGACCCCTCGTTTTTATTAAGCTTTCAGGTGATGAACCGATAACGGTATATCCATCAAACTCGAGATAGAACATATATGGGGTTGGATTTTTGCTTCGATGCCTTCGATAAAGTGATAAAGGCGTTCCTTGAAATGTAGATTTCATTCGTCTTGCGAGCACCACTTGAAAAATATCACCCTTTAAGATTTGTTCCTTTGCTGTTTCAACATTTTTAATAAACGCTTCTTTTGTTGTCTCTGATTCAAATCCGGAAAAATGAAAAGGCTCCTCTTCACGGTAAAAATCCGGTTGTTTTATTTCTTCAATCCTTTGTCTTACTCGATTTTCAATTGCTTCTTCATTGCTCGTTTCCGAAAGAGCCAGACCGCAAATCATTACTTTCTCTTCAAGATGATCAAATACAATAACCTCTTCATAAAACATTAAGTGTACATCAGGCATATTTAACCCGTTAGGATACACCTCTCCAATGATCTCAAACTGTCTTATGATGTCGTAACCAACATATCCGACAGCACCCCCAATGAAGGGAAAAACAGGCTTTTCAAAGCTATTAGCCGGCAATAGTTCCTTCAACACCTCTAAAGGATTTCCCTTTATTACCTTCTTTTCACCTTCTCGATTAATGATTTCATTTATCTCACCTCTAGCAATAAGTTCAAAGGCAGGATCTGCACTAATGAAAGAATACCGCCCTGAGTCATTGTACTTATGAGAACTTTCTAATAAAAATTTTTTATTACCGCTAATCTTTTGTAAAATTGAAATGGGAGTCAATGTATCACCTTTTATTTCTTGTGAAAAATAACCATTTAATGCCTTCATGTCACAACTCCTTTCTGAAATAAAAAAAATCGTCCTCTATATGCGCAAATAACTTACGCATATAGAGGACGATTTTATAACCGTGGTGCCACCTCCATTTGAAGCTGAAACATCAGCTTCCTCATTTCGGATACAGAAACATTGTTCGTTCGATATCCTATCCTTTTAACGGTGGAACTCCGTGTATCCCTACTATAGGTTCAAGATACCACTCGCAAGTCCATTCCACACATCCATTCATATCGGGTTCCCACCTGCCCCGACTCTCTGGAAAGAATCAAATCTGTGTACTCCTCTTGCTCAACGATTTAGATTATTTATTTTTCAATACAAAAAGGGCCATCTATCCTAAAAGGACGGAAGACCCGTGGTGCCACCTTCATTAGCTAAAAATCAGCTCACTTTACCGATATCGCAGCAAAAAGCTGTTAATATCTGTCTCTTGTAACGATGAGATCTTCGCCAAAGCCTACTAATCCTAATAGGATGGTTCGGTTTGGAGGCTCGGAAGTCCATTCTCTTATACGTCTACACTGATTCACACCAACCATCAGCTCTCTAAAGAATCCGTAAAAGATACTACTCTTCGTCAACGCCAACTGCGATTTATTTATTGATTATTATCCTATACAACATTATTGTTAATGTCAAGTAATTATTTTTCTAAAATTCATAATTTATTATAAGATTAAAGAATACGTTCTTTTATTGCTTAGCCAATCTGTCTGTCTCTATATAAATTTTTCCCTCTTCCATTTAAAGGATACCTTATACTTTGTTATTTTCAAGCTAATTAGCGAATATTAACAGTAGCAAATATGGGAAAGCGGAGCGTCATGGACGCTTGCGTTTGACAGCATAAATGAAGGCGGGATAGAAGTTTCATGGAACATATTGAACAAATATGCCAAAATCCACAGGCTGCAAAAAAGAAACAATCCGCAGCTGGCCAATCCAATGAGGTATCAAAGCAAAAGTGGGCAATTGTCTCGTTGTCTTCCATTCCATTAGTCATGACGTTAGGAAATTCGATGTTGATTCCTGTGTTACCATCTATGGAAAAAAAATTATCAATTTCTTCCTTTCAAACAAGCATGATTATTACTGTTTATTCCATTGTTGCGATTTTTTTAATCCCAGTGGCAGGTTATTTATCGGACCATATCGGCAGGAAAAAAGTCATAATCCCAAGCCTGATTATTGCGGGAATTGGCGGGCTTGTTTCTGGATGGGCCTCATGGAAGCTAGATGATGCCTATTGGCTTATTTTAACTGGCCGGGCTCTTCAAGGGGTTGGCGCGGCCGGGGCAGCTCCTATTGTCATGCCGCTGGTTGGTGACATGTTTAAAAATGATGATGATGTTAGCAGCTGCTTAGGTCTGATTGAAACATCCAATACTTTTGGAAAAGTACTCAGCCCGATTTTAGGGGCCTTTCTAGCCGGATTTATCTGGTTTTTGCCTTTTTTCTCCTTTCCGATATTTTGTGCTATTTCCGTTTTAATGATGGCCCTATTGGTAAAGTGTCCCAAAACCAAAGAAAAACCGATACCATTTAAGGTTTTCTTTGTGAATGTAAAAAAAACCTTTTCGGAAAAAGGCCGTTGGCTCTATGCCATCTTTTTTATCGGCGGCATTCTCATGCTTATCTTGTTTGGCATTTTGTTTTACCTATCGGAAATATTTGAAAAAGAATATGGCATAAAAGATATCAAAAAAGGATTCTTTTTAGCATTACCGCTAGGAGCATTATGTTTATCGTCTTTTATCAGCGGTAAAGTAATTAAGAAGAATAAAGTACTGATGAAATGGTTAACTTTTGGCGGTATTGTCGCTGCTGCCCTTTCGATTGCGGCACTGTGGTTTTCCATTAAGTTATGGTACATGATTGCTATGTTTCTGATCAGTGGAGTAGGGATTGGATTAGGACTTCCCTGTTTAGATGCCTTAATTACCGAAGGCGTTGAAAAAAAAGAACGTGGCACCATTACATCGATTTACAGTTCAATGAGATTTATCGGAGTCGCAGCAGGTCCTCCGATTATTGCTGTGCTAATGAAACATTCTAATCATTGGATCTTTATATTATTGAGCAGCCTTAGTATCATTGCGGCTATTGTCGCATTTATGTCGATAAAACCAAAAGCGGAAGCTTAAAAAAGTGCTGAGGTAAACTTCCTCAGCGCTTTTGTTCAGTATGTTTTAAATAATTCATTATTAGATGATACCCAATTTTTTGTACCTAAATGATATTTATTATGGTATAATAGTATTGTTTCATTTTGAAAATGCGGGTGTGGTTTAATGGTAGAATTTCAGCTTCCCAAGCTGACGGCGGGGGTTCGATTCCCCTCACCCGCTTTAGAGAAAATTCGCCGATTGGCGAAGACAGAGGCACAGTTGCCCTTACGCCTGATAGGAAAGCTAAGCTTACCTATCAGCCATAAAAGTCAAGTGGAGAAGTACCCAAGTGGTTATAAGGGGGCGCACTCGAAATGCGCTAGGACGGGCGACCGTTGCGTGAGTTCGAATCTCATCTTCTCCTCCATACATATTCTTTCAAAAAAACACTGCAAATACTTATAAACCGCCAGATATTTCTGGCGGTTTATACTTTTTCATTATTAATTTGAGTGTAATCCTACAATTTTGCATCCTTATGTGGTGTGATCACAAGGTTTGGATGGGTAATCGAATCGCTTGGCATCCCTTTGATTTGACTTACTTGTCCATACTTTTTCCGCAGCTCTTTTATTGGGCCAAATTCAATTGCTCTCATCGGACATGTGGATACACATACTGGTTCCTCGCCCTTTTCTTGAAGATCGATACAAAAATCACATTTATCAGACTTAAATACCTTCATATTATATTGCGGCGCGCCGTATGGACACGCCTTCACACATAATTGTGTTCCTTGACAAACCTCTTGATCAATTGTTACGACGCCATTATCTTTATTTTTACTTATTGCCCCTACTGGACAGCTTGGGATACATTTCGGTTGTGTGCAATGATTACAAGCAATGGTAAAGTAAAACGCTTTAACGTTTTGGACGATCCCGCTTGATGGCTGCTGGATGAAGGTACCCTCCTCATAGGTATACACCCTGCGGAAATTAATGCCTACGTCAAGATTATTTTTATCCTTACACGAAACGCTGCACGCTTTACAGCCTGTACACAGACTTTGATTTATATAAAATCCTAACTGGGCCAAATTCCTCACTCCTTACGCTTTTTTTACTTCTACAAGGTTTGTTAATTGCGGATTTGCCTTGGCAAGTGGTGTTGGACGTTGAGATGTTAGAACATTTACTGATCCCCGTTGATCTACCCCTTCTTTATCAGGTGAGTACCATGCACCTTGAGGAATCCCCACAACCCCAGGAGCGATACGAGGTGTTACTTTTACATCGATAAATAGAGATCCACGCTCATTTTGGACTTGGACACGGTCTCCATTGTTAATTCCTCGTTTTTCTGCATCCTTTGTATTCACCCACATTTCTTGTTTTGCCGCTTCCTCAAGCCACGGCTGGTTATCATAGGTTGAGTGACATCTCCGCTTATAATGCCAACTGATTAACTGAAAAGGGAACGTTTCTTTTAATGGGTCTTCCGGTCCCTCCCATGCAGGAATATATTTCGCGATCGCTGGAATTTCATCGTGCTTATTCATTTCCCATAATGCCTTTGAAAACAATTCGATCTTTCCGGATGGAGTTTCAAACGGGTGATTCTCAAGATCATCAATTTGGTCCTTAAATCCTATTAGTGGTGTATCATATTTAAAATGATAGACCCCCTTCTTACGAAATTCATCAAAAGTAGGGAAGTTTGGATCCAGCTCTTTTTTCGTCCTCTCCACGCTTTCCTTAACCAAATCAAGGATTGTTTTACCCTCGGTGAATTTATCCTTTACTCCTAATTTTTCAGCCACCTCAGCAAACACATCATATTCGTCACGGCATTCATAGAGTGGGTCAATTGTTTTATCGCCAAATACAACATAATCTCCGAAACACCATGGAACACCAATATCATAACGTTCAAAGAACGTTGTACCAGGCAATAAAATATCCGCAAATTTGGCACTTGGCGTCATAAAGAGATCGCTGACAACAATAAATTCTACTTTGCTTTCATCTTCAAGCAGTTTAACTGTTTTATTGATATCAGAATGCTGATTGATCAGCATGTTCCCAGCCATATTAAAGATACATTTAATATTGGTTGTTAATTTTTCCGTTCCTTCTAAACCATCTGCTGGTGTCATTTCAACCCCATACTCCACCGCCTTTGTCCAAAGGAAACAAGGGATTGAGGCCTTGACCGGGTTTTTATATGAAAATGGATAAACTATATCTGAACGGCTCCAATACCCTGTGCCTGCTGCCCAGCCGCCAAGCTTTCCAACATTTCCAGTCAAGCAAGCAAGCTGTGCACCGCCACGCATGAATTGCTCCCCATACGCCTGACGTTGTGCAGCCCAGCCCTGTATTAATGCAGCCGGTTTTGTTTTAGCATACTCCCGGGCTATTTCACGGATTTTATCTGCTGGAACACGACAAATTTCTTCTGCCCATTCTGGAGTTTTTGCTACTCCATCTTTTTCACCAAGCAAATAACTTTTTAACGACTCCTGCTTAGGTATCCCATCAGGCATATGATCTCCGTCAAATCCAATACAGTATTTATCAAGGAATGCTTGATCATGTAAATTTTCCGTGATGATCACATACCCCATGGCGTCCATCATTGCATTGTCTGTTGTCGGCAAGATTGGAATCCACTCGTCTGCAAAAGCAACCGCGGTATCCGTATAACGTGGGTCAATTACAATGATTTTTGCCCCATTTTTCTTTGCCTGCATCAAATATTCGCGGTATGGAGTCGAGAAAATCATCTCTGACGGATTTTGCCCCCACAAAATGAAATATTTTGAGTGCAGGAGAGAATCAAAGCTACTTCCGGAATTATTCGTACCGTACGTATAGGGTGTGGCGACATTTCCTGCACCGGAACTGTAATCATTTCGATAATTTAAAAAGCCACCTGTAAGTGATAATAGTTTCCTTGCAGCATTTTTACCACCATGTAACCCCCAGCTTTGTCCTGAAGCATAGTTGACATATCTTGACTCTGGACCATATTGATCGCCAATTCGTTTTACTTCGGATGCAATGGTTTCTATTGCTTCCTCCCATGAAATTCGTTTAAATTTCCCCTCGCCCCGCTTGCCTATTCGTTTCATCGGGTATTTAAGGCGGTCAGGATGATAGAGCATACTTCGATAGTTTCTGCCCCTGACACAAGCTCTTAATGGCGGCGTAGATAAATCACCGCTTTCCTGTGAATCTGTGCTCACCCTGACAACGACTCCATCCTTTACATGCGCTTTGATCACACAGCGTCCCCCACAATTATTAATACTGCAGGTTGAAAAAATTTTCTCCTTTTCTTTTGCATTCACTACCTTTTGTTCGCCTTTACGGTCCACAAGCATCTTCGTTCCGATTCCACCGGCTATAACAGGAATCCCAATCGCTCCGGACCATTTTAAAAAGGTTCGCCGCTGCATTTTATTAGTTAACAAGGTCATTAAATGGTTCTTTTCAGACATCGGTTAATACCTCTCTTAGTTCTATTAAAGTTGTTAAATCAAAGCTTAAAAAGTCTTCGAGCAGCATCGCTGCCCCTAAATATAATTGACTTTCGGTATTCTCAATTACCCTTTCACAAAAAAATGGAATCCAAATGGTTAAATGTTTTTCAAGAAAGCTAATTTGGCTTGAGATTAATTCTAAGATCCTTTCATGGTTTGATTCTTGCATGTTTAAATTCGCAAGAAAGCTCATAAATTCTAATTCAAGTAATAGATGGTCATCAGGTTCATTATTTTCTTTCACATATTTAAGACCATATCGATGATATTGCTCTCTGACCTGATACATCCATTCCTCAAATAGCAGCTGATCCTTGCTCCTGTAGTAGGATTCCCACGGTGGCGCCGCTAACGGTCCCGGTCCAATGAATAAACGTTGATATTCTTCTTTCTCCATGTTGATTTGCTCATTTGATAAGTGACCAATAAAATGCTGTAGGATCTCTCCCCCCTCATGAACCTCTTCTAATTCATGGAAATTAATACTACTTCGAATTCCAGCCAAGACCTTATTAGTGGGAGGCAAAAATAACAGATTCAGCAGCTGATAAAAATTTTTTCTTGCTAAAAAAAACGACTGTAATTGAATATGTAAAGGTTCGGTCGTTTTTGTCATCTATTATCACTCCTTTTTTTGTGAAATAATTCACATAATAAAACGGAAAGTTTTCCATTCTCATTTCCGTTTTACATGAGAATTACTATCTATTTTCATCTTACCTCAATCTGCCAAAGTTGGAATCAATTTGTGCATTTATTCACATTAAATTCAAAATCCTTGAGACGAGTGTTAAGCAAATGATTTTTCTCACTGTTAAAGAAAATGTGTATAATAAGAAGGTTAAAGAAAACTCGCCTATTGGCAAGCCCATTAGGGCGAAGACAGAGGCATAACTACGCTTATGCGTTCAGAATTTAATGGTAATAAATTCTGAATAGCCTAATAAACAGCAAAGGATGATCCCCTTGAACATTACTGGCCATGAAGTAGAAAAACTAGAAGACCCTTTTGGTTTATTATCAGGTGACCGCTATGAATTTTATCTGGAACTTGACGTAGACGTAGAGGATGAACTTTATTCTGAAAAAGGGGTTGGTATAAAAGTCATTTTCGTCAGCGATGATGGGCATGACAAAATTTCCAGTTATTATTTTTATGAACGGGGAAGTGAGAAGGTCCTTGACTTTGCCCTTGAAGAAGAAGAGGAAGAACTAGTTCTTTTTTATTGCCGAGAACATCTAGAAGCATAATGAAAAAGCAGGGAGTTTGGATTCTCCCTGCTTTTTCATTACATGAAATTCTTACTATGATTATGAATAACTTGAAGTTCTTTTGTTGTTTGACTCATTTTACTTTTGCAAATGGGACAAAGGGGTACTTCACTGCTTTTAAAATTATCACGAACCCAGCACTTACAATTCTCTGAACTACATACCCAAATTTTAGTCTCTTCTAATTTAATTTCTTCATCATTTTTTCTACCAAACGCCAAAACGATCACTCCTTATAATTAGTTATGACTGTTTTTGAACACTTTGTTTGTAAGTTCTGATTCAATTAATCTAGTAATCATTTTATAGATAAAAGGTGATGCTTTCATTTATGCATCACCCTCCTATTTTAAGAAAATTAAACTGTTTTTACGTTTGCAGCTTGTGGCCCACGAGCACCTTCAACAATTTCAAAAGAAACCGATTGGCCTTCTTCTAATGTTTTAAAGCCTTCTGATTGAATGGCTGAGAAGTGAACGAATACGTCTTGACCGCCGTCTGCTTCAATAAATCCGAATCCTTTTTCTGCATTAAACCATTTTACTTTACCGTTATTCATGGAATTTACCCCCAACAATTTGTTCACTTTAAGTTAATCGTACAATTAAAATAATAAAAAAGACGTAATTACACGATTGGGTAATGGACATCACCCATTTGTTCGTGCAGTTACGAACTTAATCCACTAAATATTAACGAACATTAAAGCGTATCTCTATTTTATCGCATTTTTCTCCCATAGTCAATCGAATTTCAAAAACTAGGAAATATTGAAAATATTTTGTATTATTCTAGGTCTTTATGAAAATCTCCTTGCAAAAAGGTTTCCATAAAATTTACGATAAATTTTTGTATGTCGAACTCCATGCCAATATAATCGATACTTTCAAGGGGCTCTTTATCCGGTTTTGGACGAAAATCAGCTATACTTTTACCTTTGGAAGTGCCATATTCCTCTACCGTAACACGGCGGGGGATATATTTAACGAGATCTGGATTGGTCAAAGCCATTAGCGGAACAACATCATGAAGTGGTGCTCCTTGTATTCCAGGTATATTTTTTTGATATGCCTTAAAATAATAATCAAAAGCCGGTTTAATTAAAGGTTTAAATGGGGTTGGACTGTTATCGCTAAGGAATTTTAATATTTCCGGTGTTAAGATAGCTTTATTCGTAATATTTAACGGATGTAAATAAATATTATGTGCTTTTTCCATTACAGTATTTGCTGCAATCGGATCTACATAGAAGTTGGCCTCCGCCTCAGCGGTAATATTCCCAGGTACTAGAAATGCCCCGCCCATGATATAAAAAGCTATGACATCTTTTAAGGCATTATCCCCATATAATATAAACATCAATGCTAACTCTGTTAATCTCCCAACAGAAACAATCACCAAATTCCCTTTATATTGATTAACTATTTCAGGAATTTTGTTAATATCATGAACGTTTACACTTTTTATTGTATCTGGTGGCTTAATGGGACCTAAACCTTCCTTACCATGTATCTCTGGATAATACTGGATTGGTTCACCTGATAGAGGGCCTGCTGCACCGGCAATAATCGGTATATCCCTTCTATTTCCTAAATTCAGCAAATATGCAGTATTCTTTACCGATTGCTCTTTCGGTGTATTTCCATAGCCACTGACAATACCCACTAAATTTATTTTCGGATTAAGTAATGCATACATGATTGCAAATGTATCATCGATACCTGGATCTGCTATCATGAGGACATTATAGCCCATTTCCCATCCTCCATTTTTTTTTCTTTTTTAAAATTATGATAAAAACAGAAATGAAAGAACTAGGACGAGAGGAAAAACCGATTCGAGAGAAATTCGAATCGGCTCTGAGCTTTTTTATTTATGCTTCTTTTTTTATCTTTGGAGCTGCCTTTTTTCTTGGTGCCGCCGTTTTTTTGGGTTTGGTTCGATCAATCGAAGCCTGTAAGGCAGCCATTAAATCCGTTACATTTGAAGCTACCTCTTTTGTCGCGGCTGTCACGGTTTCTTTTCCGCTGCGTTTGGATTCAATGAGTTCAAGAAGTGCGGTTCTGTATTCATCTGTATATTTTTCAGGCTCAAATTCGGAGGTTAATTGATCGATAAGTAATATCGCCGTATCTAATTCTTTTTTCGTTACTTTATTCTCAGAAGGAACATTTGGGACATCTCCAGCTTTGCGAACCTCGTCAGGGTAATGGATGGTTTCCATAACTAATGTATTTTCATACACACGGATGACCGCCATTTGTTCCTTTGAACGAATGATGATTTTAGCTAGGCCAACCTTTTGTGATTCTTGTAATGCCTTGCGTAACAACGAATAAGCCTTCCCGCCGCCTTCATTGGGAGACATGTAGTAGCTTCGATCAAAGTAAATTGGATCAATTTCTTCAATTTTGACAAAATCAATGATTTCTACAGCCTTTTCTTCATTTTCCTTTCGCAGCTTTTCTAAATCGTCATGATCAAGAACAACAAATTTACCTTTTGTGTATTCGTAGGCCTTCACAATATCCTCCGGTTTTACCTCTTCTTCACAAACAGAGCAAATTTTCTCATATTTAATTGGCGCATGGCATTTGTTATGCAAGGTCCGAAGTTTTATATCTTTATCTTCAGTCGCTGTGTGAAGCTTGATGGGGATGTTTACAAGTCCAAAGCTGATACTTCCTTTCCACATCGTATGCATAGGAAATTCTCCATTCTTTTTGTTTTTATTTTGTGACTCCTCATTCCGATACATTCCTAAAAACAATTGGAAAAGAATGAAGTTGTCTCCTATGTAGCAAAATAATGAAAAAGGAAGGATCATGAATCAATGAAGCCGATGCTGCCAAGTTTAACTTTTGATTTACCGATCCAGTCTGACTGGCTTTACGAGGTTAAATATGATGGATTTAGGGCCATATTGGAGTGGAATTCAAAAGGAATCACGTTAACAAGCAGAAACGGGAAGGACCTTTTTCCACAGTTTCCCGAGATAAAAGAGTTTTTATTACAACATGAAAAACATTTTAAACCCTTTTTGCCGCTGCAACTAGATGGAGAGCTTGTCTCCCTTGAAAACACACTCAAAGCTAATTTCTCCGCCATCCAGGTGCGAGGCCGGTTAAAGTCTGAAAAAAAAATAATGGAGCAGTCAACCCAATCTCCCTGCCGTCTGATGGTTTTTGATTTACTAATGTTAAACGGGAAAACGTTCTATTCCCAGTCCTTCCATAAACGAAAAGCTGCGCTTAGCAAATTATTTAAAACTATTGGGTTTGAATTGGACCCTGATCCCTATAATGATCAGCTGCTTCAGTTTGTCTCTGCCTACGAGGATTTTAATGAGCTGTGGGAAAAAGTGGTTTTATATGATGGGGAAGGCATAATTGCCAAAGATAAAAACAGTCTTTGGGAGGAAGGTAAACGCTCGTTACAATGGCTAAAGTATAAGAATTGGAAATATGTCAGCTGCTTTATTACTTCCTTTGAGAAAACGAATGGCTATTTTTACCTTGGGGTTTATAAAGAAAAAGAGATACTTCCAATTGGTCAAGTTCTATTCGGCTTTAAACCTGAAGAAAAAGATGCACTAAAGCAAACGATTAAGCAAAATATGGTACGTGAGGATGCCCAATTTATTTATGTTAATCCGGCAATCTGCCTTGAAGTGAAATATTTGGAGCTATATAATAACCAGCTGCGTGAGCCCCATTTTGATCGCTTCCGCTTTGATTTGGAAGCTGCAGAATGTACATTTGACCTTTTTATGTTTGCCCAGAAAAACCTGCCTAAGGACTTGGATATTACTCATCCTGATAAACCGTTATGGGAAAAGCTTGCCATTCAGAAAGCAGATTATATCCTGTACCTGCGCGAAATTTCTCCGTATATGCTGCCTTTTTTAACGAATCGTTTACTAACCGTCATACGTTTTCCGCATGGTATGTTGGGTGAAGCCTTTTATCAAAAAAATTGTCCCGATTATGCACCAGAATTTGTTCACACACAATTAGCTGACGGGATTGACTATATTCTTTGCAATAATTTAAAAACACTGGTTTGGTTGGGAAATCAACTGGCAATCGAATTCCATGTTCCCTTTCAAACCGTTAAAAGCAATGGACCAAGCGAGATTGTTTTTGATTTAGACCCACCCTCAAGGGACGCCTTCCCATTGGCAATCAAAGCAGCACTTTTAATAAAGGAAGTCCTTGATCATTTAAATTTAATCGGGTTTATCAAAACATCAGGCAATAAAGGGCTGCAAATTTACCTTCCTCTCCCGGAAAATATTTACTCCTATGAGGATACGAGGCTTTTTACAAGCTTTATTGCGGAGTATTTAATATCCAAGGACCCTGATTCTTTTACGATTGAACGAATGAAAAAAAATCGCGGGAACAGGTTATATGTTGATTACGTACAACATAGTGAAGGAAAAACAATTGTTGCCCCATACTCGTTACGGGGAAATGAACATGCTGGTGTTGCCACTCCGCTCTATTGGGAGGAGGTGGATGAAAAATTGGAGCTTGTTTCGTTTACTATGGAAAATGCCCTCAAACGAATACGCGGGCAGGGTGATCCATTTAGGAATTATTTTCAAACAAAGCAACTTCAAGTGTTTGGACCCATTCTAGACATTTTAAAGAAAGGTAAAAAAGGATAAGGCCCCCTTATCCTTTCATCATATTTTGATTAATTGCTGTGCCGCTAACTGTAGGCGCTCATATATTTGCTGTTCAGTAAAATCGTTTCTCGATTCTAGACTAAATGAACGCTCGCCAAAATTAACCATGATAGAAGCTTTGTATAGATAAGTTGCATTTCCAATTAGATCAATAGAGTATGTCCCATCATATTTATGGACAACACATTGAACTCTTCCGCCATTATTGTAAACATCAATAACCTTTTCAAATTCATTTAATCCTGTTAAACACGTCACAAGTGTGGATGCTGACATGGCAGTACCACAGGCATTTGTAAAACCTACCCCACGTTCATAGGTTCTAACATAGATAGAACCAGCCTGCAGTGGTTTTACAAAGCTTACATTTACGCCGTCTGGGAATAACTCATTAGGCCCATTTACTTTTTCACTAAGTTGTTGTTGGAGATCAATTTGCAGCTGATTGGTATCTACAATTGCAATTAAATGCGGATTGGGGACCGCAAGCGCTGTAAACTTTAATTCTTCGGACAGTTCTGCAATTCTTTCATTGAATAGCGTTGGTTTATGTAAATTTAATGGTAACGCTTTTAATTCAAACAGTACCGGAGAAATTTCCACTTGATAAGTATGAACATCCTGGATTAGATCTTGCTGCTTACTAACCTTTAGATTTGCTTTCTTCGTTTCAATCACTGCTTTATTCAGTCCTTGATGTTCACAAACATATCTCGCCACAAGGCGGAGTCCATTTCCACACATAGAAGCCTCAGAGCCGTCAGCGTTAAATACACGCATTCTTCCATTAGCGTGTTCACTCTTCATGACAAAAAGAATCCCGTCCGCACCTAAATCAGTATTCCGATTACATAACAATCGGGCAAGATCTGCTCGATCGCTATCAGAAAAAGAATAATCATTCTTTATTTCATCTATGATTAGAAAATCATTTCCTGAACCATGACCTTTAATTAAATCGATTTGCACAGTAAAACCCCCACAATATAGTTTTATTTATCATCATATCAAACATTGGTATAGAGGGGAACTATCCAAAACACTATCTTTCGATAAAATATTCGTTAATGAGAAATGACATTCGGAGGAGCATGTCCTCTTCAGATAAAGCCTCACTGAATGACAGGATTGGCGTATTTGGTTCTGGAAACAAAGGACTCCATTCAAGGGGCATCCAACCCCTGCGAAGCCGTCCTACATCCTGATGACGGTGATCCAGCACTTTCTCATCCATAAAGACTGAAGATCCTTCTATTGCACCAACGTACCTTCCAACGTCATCGAACAATTCTTTTTGGGCTTTTCTCCATCCTAGAATCCTTTTATCAAATCTGCCCAAAAAATATCTGTTACGACCGAACACATCAATCGTAATAGATTTTCTTCCATTTACTTTAAAGAATCCAAGTGCCTCATTATCAGAATTGTAAAGTGCATATGTTCTTGTAGGCTTTAACCGTGCCCAACCGCTTCCACGGTATTTTTTCACTATCCCTGCTAAATGTCCGTCTGGAAAATAGAGGAGTAACCGAGACGATTGTGTGTTCATATACAACACCAAAAGATGTCGTGCCTCAAAAATAGACTGATTAATGCTCCCGGATTTGACGAGATTCCTGCTTATTCCTATCGATTGTTTCATTCTAAAAAGATAGAAGTGAAAATTGATCAAGCTAAAAATAATAAATGGAATAGTACATAGCATGATTTCCCTATGCTTAATAATAGAAAGATTTATTGCCACAATCATGAATGTAGGAACTAGTGCAGCAATACTACCATTTAAGTTTATATTAGCTGTATCCCGGTAATATTTATTTATTCTCATTCTTAAAACTCCTTATCAATTCCTCTACTATCAGTCTATTTACTAGTAATCAAAAAAATGATAGAAGTTTTCTGATTCCAAAAGAAAAGAGAAGATGCAAATGATGCTCTTCTCTTAAGCGTTGATATAATTCAGGATTGAAGGCATTGAATTTTTCGCATCCTCATAGCCTTGATAGTACAGGTCTTTAAGCCTTTCTGGGTTTCTTTCCATTCTCCCAACCTTTAATGGCTGTGTCGGACGAATAATAAGAGCATTTCCGTCTTTCTCTTCGTTTTCCAAGTATGCAACCGTATCATTGTAAATTTGGTATCGTTTCCGTAGTGAATGCTGCAACCCTTTGTATTCAGGATATTTCCGATCAACAAGAAACTGAAATTTAGAAGGTTTTTTCATATACCCTTCATTCCTAGTTAAAATGACGATATTTTTCTTAAAACCATCTTTCTGTGCCTTTTTGATTGGAATCGGATCACTTATACCTCCATCAAGTAAAATCTTGTCTTTAAAACGGATTTCTGGCGCAATTAACGGAAGCGAGCTCGAAGCACGTAAAACGGTTAGAAGATCCTTTTCATAATCTTGCTTTTTAAAATAAACAGGCTCTCCTGTCAGACAATCTGTCGTCCCGACGACAAATTCTGAAGGACTATTATAAAACACATCATAATGGTATGGAACATGCTTATTGGGAATTTCATCAAAAATGAAATCCATTCCAAAAAATTGCCGATTTTTAAAATAGTTCTTCCATGATATATATCTTGGATCAGAAGCATATTCAATCGTGACAATTTTATTTCTTCCTTTTTGCTTCGACAAATAGGAAGCAGCGTTACAAGCACCTGCAGAAACACCAATTACATACGGAAAAAATAAGTCTCGTTCTAAAAAATATTCAAGGATCCCTGCAGTATAAACACCGCGCATCCCGCCGCCTTCTAAAACCAAACCGACTTGATCTATCACACTGCCTCGTCCTTTCTATCATTAACTTTGCAAAAGTACATAATAATCATTATAAAATACTAGCAATAATTTGCAAAACGAAAAGACTTTTCATTGCGATCCCTGATTATAGCCGTACAAAAAAGCGTCCTAATCTAGGACGCTAATTCTTTTTTCTTAAAAATGACCACACTTAAAGATAGCAAAATTATTATGCAACCTACAGCGATTATACTAGCCGGCAGGGCATCATCCGGAATACCCTTTCCTAATAGTATTTCACCTGCATATCCAGTTAACTGTGACGGGCTCCATTTAAGTAGATTTGAAAGGGTATTACTTACTAGATTAACGACAATAACAACAGCTAATGATATAAATCCAGCTACCCCCGGTGCTAAAAGTGAAGCACTAAAAAACAAGGTAATCGTTAAAATAACAGTAAGCCATAGACCAAAAAAGAAGAGTGATTGAAAAAAATCCTCAACCGGAATCCATTCAAATAAAATACCTGTGTAATACCAAGTCGAAAGATAGCCGATTAGAAATGAAAACCACATTAACATCAACCCTCCCGCCCATTTGGCGGTTACAAAGGAGAAATAAGAAACAGGTTTTACTAAAATCATCGCGGCCACACCACTTTTTCTTTCCGCAGCTATTATACCCATGGTTGAAAGGACAATGATTAACACACCCAGAGTCGTATATTGTCCAAGACCTTGAAACAACACTTCTCCAGCAGATGGTGTTGGGATATTAATAATTGCACCTTCAGGCAGTCCACCTGCTAAATCGAGAATTTGCGGCATGTAATACGTCGTAATTGGCTGCTGGACGCCAATTAAAATAAAGGTAATCGGTACCCAAATCCATTTAAAGTTTCTCCACATTTCAATTATTTCTTTTTGCAGCAATGTTATCCATTGACTCATTTCCCCACCACCTTCATAAACACGTCTTCAAGGGTCATACTGCTAACTTCAAATTTTTCAAGCGGCAGATTTTGTTCGGAAATCCACAATAAGAATGACTGTCTTGCTGCGGCTATATCCTTAACAAAAATACTAATCCGATTTCCTTCATACATTAAAGAATTAGTTAACTTATGTGCTGAGAAGTATGGAATATATTCACTGGTTTTTCCGCTAAAGTACAAGTCAATTTTGGCTTGCTGATGTCGTTCACGAAGCTCGATCATCGTCCCCGACTCAACAATTCCCCCGTTATGTAGAAACAGAATTTCGTCACATACTTCCTCAGCATCATTTAAAATATGTGTTGAAAATAAAATGGTTGTTTCTTTCCTTAACACTTCAAGAAGATCCAAGACTTCCCTTCTGCCAATTGGATCCAAAGCAGAAACAGGCTCATCAAGCATTATTAACTGAGGGCGATGAATAAGGGCTTGGGCAATCCCTAACCTTTGCTTCATCCCGCCGGAATATTTACCAACCTTCCGATTCTTCGCCTCTAAAATTCCAACAAGCTGCAGTAGTTCCAGTGATCGTTCCTTTGCTTCCTTTCCGGTCAATCCTGCTAATCTGCCAACATAAGATAAAAATTCAAGACCGGACATCCATTCATAAAACACAGGAAATTGTGGTAGGTAACCGATTAATTCCCGGATATCCTCACCTTTTTTAGTATCGGTAAAGCTAATACTTCCAGTCGTAGGTTTCATTAGTCCAGATAGCATCATAAGGGTGGTAGTTTTACCAGCTCCATTCGGACCTAATAAAGCAACACATCTTCCTTTTTCTAATGTAAAATCAAGCCCTTTAATTACTTCTGTCCCTTGGAAACTCTTTTTTAACCCTTTTATTTGAATAAGGGACATCAGTTACTCCTCCTTCCAATGACAAAATAAAGGATTGGCCCAATGATATTAATGAATAAAATAATCATTACCCACAACCACTTAGGACCATTTGTTTTCTCTATTTTGACGAGATCAATAAATGAAACAATTAATAAAATAAGCTGAATAATAAGGATAGGAGCAATAATTGGTAAATAGCTTATTAAAGTATCCATGTTTTTTCCCCCTTGGTTTGTTTTTACATACATATGACGTTTGATTCAGAAAAACGTTCAAAAAACCCGACAAATTTTTTGTCGGGTTTCAAATGGTTTTTTTATTTAATTACCCTGAAAATCCATGGAAATTGATATTCTTTTCCTTCGTATGCCCTAACGGCCGCAATAATACTAAAAATAATTACTGCAATCCCAAGGGCCCACAATAGAAAAATCCCGATAATGACAATGGTTAAGATGCCTGCTACGATGAAATAAACGATATATGAAATAAAGAAATTAAAATATTCTTTCCCGTGATAATCAATAAAAGATGACTCATCCTTCTTTATTAACCAAATAATTAGTGGAGCTAAAATTGGAAAAAATAAACTTAACACATAAATACCCGCAGCCATTAACCTTTCTTCACTTTTAATCATGTACATTTCCCCCATTGGAAAAATTTTATCCTTACCATACTATTTACGTTATGTCTCTGTAAAGGTTTCATAAATTCCAAAAAATTCCGCAAAATAATTAGAAAACAAACAGATTTCCTACTATTCCTTAGGCACATATGTTGCTAAAATAGATAAAATACAATTAACAACATTTAGAAAGGTTTAATTATGACAAACATACTATTAAAAAATGCTACTATTTATCCGATTACATCCAAGCCGATAAAAAATGCCGATGTTCTAATTAAAGATGGAAAAATAAAAAAGATAGGAAGAAATCTCACGACCGATTTAACTGTTAAAATCATCGATTGTTGGGAGTTATCCCTTTTTCCGGGATTTATTGATGTTCATACCCATTTAGGGCTTTATGATGAGGGTACAGGTTGGGCCGGGAATGATGCAAATGAAACGGCGGAAGCCCTCACGCCGCATATTCGAGCTATTGATGGGGTTTATCCATTGGATCCTGCATTCACCGATGCAGTAAAAAATGGGATTACCACTGTTCACATTATGCCAGGAAGCGCTAATGTAATTGGCGGAACTACGTCAGTTATTAAAACAACGGGAAATAACATTAAAAAAATGATTATCCAGGAGATTGCCGGTTTAAAAATAGCTTTAGGGGAAAATCCAAAGAGAATTCACAGTAATGGGAATAGTGATTCGATTACCAGGATGGGAATTATGGGAATGCTCAGGGAAGCATTCTACCATGCCATTCACGCTGATAATCCGGAGGAGCTCAGAATTGCACCGATTGTGATGGCATTAAAGGGAGAAATACCAGTAAGAATCCATGCACACCGTGCGGATGATATTATTACCGCAATGCGGTTCGCAGAAGAGTTTAATCTAGATTTAAGGATTGAGCATTGCACCGAAGGGCACTTAATTGCTGGTGAATTAGCTGGGATGGGTTTAAAAGTTTCCGTTGGGCCCACGTTGACCCGAAGATCAAAAGTCGAATTAAAAAATAAAACATGGAAAACGTATCAAGAACTGACAAATCACGGTGTCGAAGTTTCGATCACAACAGATCATCCCTATACACCAATCCAATATTTAAATGTTTGTGCAAGTCTTGCTGTTCGTGAAGGTTTAAGGGAGCAAAAAGCTCTTGAAGGAATTACCATCCTTCCGGCCAAAAATCTAAAAATAGACCAAAAGGTTGGAAGTATTGAAGAAGGGAAAGATGCAGATTTAGTGCTTTGGAGCCATCATCCTTTTCATTACTTAGCAAAGCCAAAATGGACAATGATAGGCGGTGAAATCGTCTACACAGAAGGGTAGAAATTTGTTGAAAATTGGTAAAAAATATTATCGAAAAACGAACAAAAAAACTATTTATTTTTTTCAATTTTTCTTGTATCATACTCTAAGTGAAACTGTTTTAGACCTGAAAAGTTTTGGGGGTTTTACAAACAACATAAACTGCTAACAAAAAAATGAAATAGGGAAGGCAAATGGTGCGCCACCAGTTTTTTCTGGTTCTAGTGGGTTCGATTCCCACCCCGAAATTTTTTACGTAACTTTATAAAAAATTTCGAGGGTGGGCCGCTTCTTAAGACTACGGGATCGGTATGCCCTAATGGAGGGATATTCATGCTGAAGAAACGTGATCTTCATGACAGCCACACATTGTACGAATTAATGACGCACCCTGATGTCTTCCCTTTTGTACGTCATAAAGCTGATTCCTATGATGAATTTTTATTTATCACGAAACAAACCATCGAAGCAGAGGAGCGCGGTGAATTAATTTCACGAACAATTCTCGATGAATGGGGTACACCAATCGGTACGATTAATTTATTTGATATAGAAGAAAATGCCGGATTTTTAGGAACATGGCTTGGTAAACCATATCATGGTAAAGGGTATAATAATCCTGCTAAAGATGCTTTTTTTCAAGAACTATTTTACGGAACTGGGATAGAAACAGTATTTATGAGGATTCGAAAAGTGAATATCCGCTCGATTAAAGCTGCGGAAAAGCTGCCATATGTTGTAAAGGCAAATGAGTCAAGAAAAGCAATCTTCGAGCAATTGAATGCAAATGGTGACATTTACGATTTATATGAAATCCCAAAAGATTTATACACCTTCCATTTATTACGGAATGGCTCATTACAAACAGATTCTTCACACTTATTAGAAGCCTAAAATAAAGCAATCGGCCCCATGCCGATTGCTTTTATTACTTAATAAATAATTCCAGTTATTCCAAAACATTTTGTTCGATGGTTTCATTTACATCACTTAGACCCATTTGGAGCAAAAAATCTTCTAATTCCTCATTTGTTAATGTTTCAAAGCGGCCATCATGAAAAAAAACTTGGGTTTGATTTGGATTGATTCTGTTCATGTTAAAACTCAATTTCTTTGCTCCTTTCATAGATGATTACTTTCTATTATCCACAAAAGAAACAAATTTCATTCCTGAAAATCGAATAGTTTGAAAAATGATAAATCATCACTTTTTTCCACTCTTTAGCTATATTTTAAATGCTTTTCCGAGGACATCTATCCCGCCTGTAACAGGAATAATACTCCCTGTTATAAAGTCTGATTTTTCATCTATAAGAAAAGCAATCACTCGCGCAATGTCTTCTCCTGTCCCCTGTCGTCCAAATGGCAGGTTTGTGCCCCCTGCCGAGATGGATTCTTCAATATTTTTTTCCTTCCACTCATTTGTTATATCGCCTGGACAGACCATATTAACCGTTATCCCATGTTCAGCTTCTTCCATTGCAATTGTTCGAGTTAGTGAAGCCAGTCCAGTCTTTGCTGCCGCAAATGCAGCACGATTAATCCATCCGGGCGCAGTTTCAACTCTATCATATCCAAGTGTAATGATTCTGCCCCAGTTTTGTCTTCGCATCCGAGGAATGATCAGCTTTGATAAATAAAAAACAGCAGATAGATTCCCTTGGATTAAGTAATTCCATTCCTCAAAAGAGTAGTCAGTTAACTTTTTTCTTTCATGTATGTAAGGGCCGGCATTGTGAACTATAACATCCACACTCGAATACGCCATAAGAGTCTCATTTACAATACGGATACAATCCTCCTGCATGGCCACATCCCCTTGTACGGTGATATTTTTCGTTCCGAAACGATCGTTCAATTGCTCTGCTAAGAAAACCGCTTCTGCTTCACTATTACGATAGTTGATCACAAGCTGATAGCCATTTTCTGCAAGCTGCATTGCGGTTTTCCTGCCGATACCAGAAGCTCCTCCTGTAATCAAAGCCGTTTTCTTGTTCACAAATCATTACCTCACTATAAAAAAATTTTCTCTTTACTATATGTTAAAAAGAATTGTTTATATATGCAAATTTTAAATTAATGAGCATTCTTATAAATTTGTGGAGAAAAGAGGTATTGGAAGTTTTAATAACGGATGGGCAAGGATTTGCATATGATGGATATCAAATAACGAATCATTATTGCTTTATGAAAGGATGAAAGTTGATGTTCCCTTGGAATTTATTCCCTTTTAATAAGGATATGAAAGATACACTACAAAAATTGAAGCCGGAGGAAATAGATAACTATGTACAGGATATAATGGGAAAAATCATGCCTGCGAACATGAGAGGAATGATGAATCCGCAGGATATGTTCAACGGTTTCCAATCTACTGGTTCCCAACAGCAGCAAACAACAGGAATTTTGAATTCAACAGCCTTTGAAACCCATGATTTTGTCTTTGTGAGAATTCCGATAAAAAGTGAAGAATGGATTAAACAAATCCGTATCTATCATACATCGAATCAATTGATCGTGGAACATATCCCACAGCAGGAGGATAAACACACCATCACCCTTCCAGCAATTGTCAAAAAGAAAGGCGCAACAGCAAACTTTAAAGACAGTATGCTCGAGGTAAAAATCCCCAAAAATGTTGATATGCAGTTTTCACAAATCGACGTGACAGAAATTATGTAAACGTCATTTTTTTTGCATGTTTCTAATAATAAAAAATATGATAAAAATAGGGATTCACATAAGGGGTGAATAAAATGGAAGCGGATAAACTAAAAAAATGGCTGGATGCTGCCCAGCAAATTCAATCAGAGAAATTTTGGAATCAAATTTTTGATGAAAATAATAAAAATAGTTCAGGTAATCAATTCTCTCTAAATCCCATTACCACTGTAACGGAACTTTTTCCAAAATGTGATTTATATGAAACCGACGAAGAACTTGTGGTTGAAGCCGAAATTCCCGGAATGGCAAAGGAGGATCTTCACATATCCATCCAACACCAGGTTTTGACAATCTCTGGTGAATTTAAATCCCTAAATCAGAATCGAAAATATTATCTAAAAGAACGTGCCAATCGTAAGTTTAAAAAAGAATTGACACTTCCCCATTCTATTCAGATTAATAAAGTCAAATCCGAAATTCGTCATGGGGTTTTATACATTATAATGCCCTTTCATCAAGATGATATCGAAAATATCCCCATTGCCTTTGAGAAAAGCAATTCTGAATAGTTAGTTTTAGAGGATAAAAAGTCATTAAAAATAAAAGACAGCTCGCTGTCTTTTTTATTTTTAATGGCCTTCAGCTGATTGATCATTATTTTGATCCTGATGGTCATCCATATTCATTCCATCCATCGACTCTTTTGCGTTAGGATCTTCAGGTTCACTTGGTGTCCCGACGATAAATTCCTTTTTCGGCATATTATGCATATCTCTTGCCGTTACATGGGAAATGATATAATACGTACCTTCTTGCTGGAAAGACTTCTCGAGTCGGTAAACCCCATCTTCCGCATGTTTAATTTCTATCTTTTCGTGTTTTTCATCCTTTGCACGCCATATCTCAAAGACTACTGCATTAGCATCATTTACTTTCTCATTTCCCTGTGTTACCTTTGCCTCAAAGGTAATTGGTTTGTTTAATTCTCCTGTCGCTGGTATTATGGATAAGTCTACCTCTAACATTTTGGGAGGTTCTCCATCACTTTCCTTTTGCTGCTGCCCACAGGAAACGGCAATGCTAAGAAATACAATAGTTAATAAAATATATAAAAGCTTCTTCACGATCATTCTCCCCTAACTTATTTCTTCCATCATTTCAATATGCATTTTAATTAATTGTACCTTTGTCTCAATTGAAATCGGCGTATCCATTACCCGCTTGACTGCTGAATAATATTTTTCGTACTTGTTTTTCCTAATCCTTGGATGGGAGTTTTCATCTAGAAGTTCCCGTTTAATCGCCTCTGTTAACGTCTCTTCACTTGTATTATTATTAGCTGCTAAAATTCGATTGTTCCAAATCGAGCGGTATTCCTTTAATAAATGATCATAATTTATCATTTCATTCGCCAAACCAATCCCCCCTTTACCCTTCACATGCATTGTTACATATTTACTAATATTATTGCAAAAAATAGATTTTAACAATGCAACGAAAGGAGTTACCCATGTCTACCCCATATAAATGTCCAAATTGCAAAACAAATCGCAGCCGGTTTAATATCATCCAACAAGTTTCACATTCTGTGAAGCTCGACCCGCAATCAGGAGTAATTGTCCGAGAGTATGGTGAAAATGAGTTAGAACCCTTTCATCTCCCCTACAACGGACCGGATTATCGGATTCAATGCGGTGCCTGCGGCTTAATTGAAGATGAACGAACCTTTATCAAGTTCGGAGAACATTAATTACATTAAAAAAACACCTTTATTCATGGGAAGCCCCTCCTATAAAGGTGTTTTTTTCTTATGGAAGATGATTTTCTTTTAAAAAATTCACTGAGTCCACCTTCCAAGCATCAACAGGTGAAAATCTGACCAGATGAATATTTCCTTTAAAAGTTTGCCTCCCCCTGTCTCTAATGTACCAATCAACCACAGCAGGAACATCCAAACTAATTTCTTCTGTTAAATCCTCAGGAGGCAAAAGCTCTAATCTCGATAGTTTAACATTTTCAACTTTTCCTAAAATAGGCTTCCATTTAATCTTCTGTAAAGATACTTGGGAAGTAATGACTGCATCCTGCTGCTTAAAGCCTGCTACATAAGCGTTTATTACTTCATACGGATTGGCTTGTCCGAGATAGTCATCTAATTTACCTGATGCCTTCAAAATCATAAGCATATGGGATAGGTCCATAGAATTGGTGCGGTGTGTTGTGCTTCCATTGAAATGAATACAAAAATGACCAGGAAAATTGTTCTTTAGGGCTCCTGCACCATGTGGCATTCCATGCATCGATGCCGCAATCCAAAGGTCTTTATGAATAACAATGATGGCCCTGCGTTTCCAGCTCCACTTTCCATTGTAGATTTTTTTCATCACCTTCGTGTCTTTTGCGGTTAGCGGTTGAACATCAGCATGATGACTTCCTGCTCGTCTTTGAACTTTGAAGCGTTTTCCTGTTTCCACATCCAAAACCGTGAATTTTGTGTATTTAGGTACTAAATGATTCACTTCGTTCCAGTTCAGCATTTCAATTTTATAGCTAATATCAGTTGCTGCCTGAACCCCTTGTCCATTAAGGAGGAAATAAATTAACATGATTAAACAAACTGCCTTTTTCATCAAAGCCCCCCTTTTAATGGATTAATGCTACATTAAAAGAGTTACCTGAACAGGAAAATATCATTCATTCAAGGCTGATTTTTTCGAGGATGGCAAGTTTTTCTTGAATTACATTCCAATCAATATTTTCGCCAATAAATACTAAGTTTAACGGCATGCTCATATCTTCTTTCATGTATAAAGGCATTCCATAGGAAAATTGAAATAAAAACGGCTGCTCTGAGTAATCAAATTTCACATATCCTTTAATGCGATATATCGTATCCGGCAGTTCTTTTAAAAACTCCTCAAACCTCGTATGGTTGATTGGCTTCTTAAATTGGTGTACAAAAGTGGTTAAGTTCAAATCAAGCTGTTGCGACTCCTTTTTAAAGGATATCGAAAGATTTCTAAGCTGGGCAATCGAAACCTGTGAATAATTTGTCAGCAGGCACCTAGTCTTTGGATTGATCGCCTGAATTTCAAAGGTGATCCTTGCTTGCTCCATCTCTGTTAATTCGTTCATTTTGTTGATAATAATAAAATCTGCATGCTTTACCTGCTCCAGAATCAACTGCTGTAGCTGAGGGCTTAATGTCTTTCGCTCTTTCCATCTCGTGCCATCAACTGTAGTAATAATCCCTTTTATCATTAATTTATCTGCAAATAAAGGGGACAGGATTGCATCCAATACCTCAACTGGATGGGCTGCTCCTGTAGTTTCAATATAAATAACATCTGGCTGTTCATCTATTAATAAACCTTGAAGCTGTGCTTCGAGCTTATCCTGAATCGAGCAGCAAATACAGCCGCCTAGAAGCTCTTTCAGCGCAACATCATCAGTTATCGCATCAGAATCAATTGATACCTTCCCTAACTCGTTCATCATGACTGCAACTCTTCGCCCAACACTTCGTTCATCTTCTAATAATTGTTTTAATAAAGTCGTTTTTCCACTGCCTAGAAATCCTGATAAAATATAAACTTCCGTTTTTTTCATCTTTATTCCCTTCAATCTTTTGATAATTAAAAAAGTTGACCCGACTCCTAACGGAATCGGGTTCATTCATTATTTCATTTTTCCTTTTAAAACCTCAACAGCCTTTTGTAATTGGGTATCACTTGTTTTAATTTTTTCTCGCAAAAGATCCATGAGCTTCATGGTGGAATCACCTTTTAACACTCCATCTGCAGGTAGACCTTGTGCAGTTTGAAAAGCGATAATAGCTTCTTTTGTGTTTTCATCAAAAAATCCGTCTTCACGTCCTGGGTCATACCCAACAGCTTTCAACATCTTCTGTGCTGTTTGTACCTCCGTTGATGAGGTAGATAATACCAGTTCCTTATCCGGATTAATAATCGATAATGTTGCATAGTCCGGAAGGGCAACCTCAAAATCTGGCATAATTCCTTTCTTATGAATCCAGTTCCCATTTGGTGTCAACCATTTTGCAATCGTATATTTAAGGTTTGAGCCATCTTTGAAATCTGCTGCGGTTTGCACTGTTCCTTTGCCAAATGATTTTTCACCGACTAGTGGAACACCAGCTGATTCTTTTACTGCAGCAGCAAAAATTTCAGATGCGCTTGCACTTCCCTTGTCAATTAGGACGACTAAAGGAAAATGTGGATTTCCAGCATTTTGAGATGGAATTTCCTTAATCTTACCGTTTCGGTCTTCTTCTTTCACGATGACTTTCCCTTTAGGAACAAACATACTCGTAATGGTAATTGCTTGGTCTAATAATCCCCCCGGATTTTGACGCAAGTCTAACACAAGACCCTTCATGCCCTTTTTCTGTAAATCAGTTAGAGTAGCCATAAGTTCTTTTGAAGTATTTGTAGAAAAGCTTGTTATTTGGACTTTTGCAATGGAGTCATCTATCATTTCACCATAAACTGTCTCTATCGGGATGTTATCACGAACAATTGGCACTGTCATCGGTGCTTCCGTACCAGGTCGAGAAATCGTTAATTCGACCTTAGTTCCCTTTTTTCCTCTGATTAACGTAACAGCTTGAGTGGAATTCATCCCCTGCAAGCTTTTTCCATCTACTGACATGATCATATCATTTGGTTTTAAGCCAGCCTTTTCAGCTGGAGACCCTTTTATCGGAGAAACAATAATAATATGACCTTCCTTTTCCTGAATTTCAGCACCAATTCCTTCAAAGGAAGAAGAAATACTACTGTGAAAGCTTTTCGCTTCTTCATTGCTCATATAGTCAGAATATGGATCATCAAGCGATGAAACCATTCCGTCAATTGCACCATTAATGAGCTTTTGTTGATTTACATCCTTGTAGTATCCTTTTTTCAATGTATCAAATGCTTCATATAATTTATTGAAATCTTTCCTTTCCGGACCTACCGTTACCACTTTTTCCTTACCAAATGCGAGAGCAAATGTAGTAATCCCGGCCGATAGAAAAACAAGTAAAAATAACAGCATAATAAAATGAAACTTTTTCAAGCGAATATAACCGGATCTGTTCTCTGTCACTTGCTCTTGTTCTACTTTAACTTCCTCAACTTTCTTTTGTTCCACATTCTTGTCATCCAAAGCTTTCACCACTTTCATTCCCATAAAAATATGAACCGTACGAATCGCTGTAAAGTTCACAACAACCAGATTGTTTTTAAAATTTTCTAAAGCTATATTCAGATACTTTGAAAAGTAAACCCTTAGTGATTAGAATAACATCTTTCTAATAAAATTAACAAAGAAAAGTTAATGAAAATAATAAGAAATGCATTAACCCCCTGATAAAGATAAACAGAACCAACCAAAATATGTAGGTGCCCGACAATATTGAACTTCGTTTTTATATTTTTACCCGCTTCAATCGAAGAGAGTTTGTGACAACGGATACAGAACTAAAGGCCATAGCTGCCCCTGCCACCCATGGAGCCAACAAACCAAGGGCAGCAATTGGAATCCCTCCTGCATTGTAAATGAGCGCCCAAAAAAGGTTCTGGCGGATATTTTGCATGGTTTTTTTACTTAAAACGATTGCTTTTGGAATTAAAGCTAGTTCTCCGCCAAGTATTGTAATATCTGCCGCTTCTATAGCTACATCTGTTCCAGTTCCAATGGCAATACCGATATCTGCAACAGCTAGTGCCGGTGCATCATTGATCCCATCACCGACCATTGCTACTTTCATCCCTTTTAGCTGTAGTTCTTTCACATGATTGGCCTTTTCCTCAGGAAGTACTTCCGCAATCACTTTTTTAATACCAACCTCTGCAGCAATTGCTTTTGCAGTACGTTCATTATCTCCAGTAAGCATATACACCTCGATACCCAATTCGGTTAATTGATGCACCGCAGACTTTGCCATTTCTTTTACAGTGTCAGCCACAGCCACCATCCCCATGATCGTTGAATTAATCGCAATATACATAGCCGTCTTCCCTTCAGTTTCAAAGCGAAGCAAATCCTTTTCAATTTCATAATAAGCAATACTTTTTAGCTCCATCAGTTTGCGAGTACCAATATATATTTCATCATTCCCTATTTTTGCTTCAATCCCGTATCCCGGTATTGCCTTAAACCTTTTTACCGGAAGAGTACTTGATCTTTTTTCCATTCCATACTTTACAATCGCTTCTGCCAGTGGATGCTCCGATGACATTTCAGCTGAAACAAGATATTGCAAAACTTTTTTTTCATCTCGATAAGCAATGAAATCTGTCACGGTAGGTTGTCCTTTTGTAATTGTCCCAGTTTTATCAAGCACAATCGCATTGATTTTATGGGCAGTTTCTAAATGCTCTCCGCCCTTAAAAAGTATGCCCATTTCGGCTCCCTTCCCGGTACCGACCATTATCGACGTTGGTGTTGCAAGTCCAAGGGAACATGGGCAGGCAATTACAAGGACCGAAATCGCCGTCTCTAATGCTGAAGGAAAATCTCCTGGATTCACAAACAGGTACCATATAAAGAAGGTCATTAGAGATATTGCGACAACGACAGGAACAAAATACCCGGATATGGTATCAGCAAGCCGTTGGATTGGAGCTTTACTGCCTTGTGCTTCTTCAACAATCTTGATAATGCCGGCGAGCGCAGTGTCTTTCCCCACCTTTGTCGCTTTCATTGTCAGGGTTCCATTCTTATTAATCGTGGAACCGATTAAGGTATCACCTACAGATTTTTCTACTGGGATGGATTCACCAGTTATCATGGATTCATCGATTGAAGATTGCCCTAACAAGATTAGACCATCAACAGGAATTTTTTCTCCCGGCTTCACTAGTATTCGATCTCCTACCTTCACATCTTCAATCGGAATATGAAGTTCTTTTCCTTCTCTAATTACTGTCGCTTCCTTTGCTTGTAGGTTTAACAGCTTTGAAATCGCAATCGTTGTCCTTCCTTTTGCCATCGTTTCAAATAATTTCCCTAAAATGATTAAGGTAATAAGAACTGCACTCGTTTCAAAATAAAGATGCGGCATATGCGAAGGGTTTCCAATTGTTTTCATTCCTTCTACAATGCTGTAGAAAAAAGCAGCAGAAGTCCCTAATGCGACAAGCACATCCATATTTGCACTCTTATTTTTAATGGCTTTATAGGCGCCGGTATAAAACTGACCACCAATATAAAACTGAATTGGAGTAGCTAATAATAATTGAAGCCATGGGTTCATTAATATTTGCGGTATTGGTAAGCCTATTTCAAAAGGTAAATGGGCAAGCATGGTATACAGAAGCGGAAGCGTCAAAATCACAGAGAGTAAAAATTTACGTTTTTTCTTGTAAATTTCTTCTTCTTTTAATTGCTCCTTTGTTTCCCTTTCCACTTTCACTGTGGCACCATAACCGAGCTTTTCGATCTTTTTAAAAATATCACTGCTCGAAACCAATTCAGAATTAAAGGAAACAGCTGCACTTTCCATTGCTAAATTTACGTTTGCTTCAACGCCGTCCATTTTATTCAGCACTTTTTCAATCCTAGTCGAACAGGCAGCACAGGTCATTCCGGTAATATCCAATTTAAGCTGCTCATTCATATCGTTCACCTCTCAATCCATTACCTACACATCAATGTAATTGTCTTTAATAATTCTCCATGACCTACCGGAGTTCCTTTATCCATCGATATAAAATACAAAAACCCCTTCCCTTTATGGAAGAGGCTTAAAAGTCTTATTCCTTGGTTGCAGCTTCTAATGCAACTTCAATCATATCGTTAAAGGTTAATTGCCGTTCTTCAGCTGTGGTTTCTTCGCCGGTCAGGATATGGTCACTAACTGTAAGAACTGAAAGAGCTTTCCGGCCAAATTTTGCCGCTAATGTATAAAGAGCAGTCGTTTCCATTTCGATTGCGAGAATTTGATATTTTGCCCATTTTTCAAGTTCAGCATTATCATTATAGAAGGAATCTGCAGTGAAGATATTACCTACTTTTAAATTAAGGCGCTTAGCAACTCCTGCTTCATAAGCCTTTCTAAGTAAATCAAAGTTGGCAGTTGGGGCGAAATCAACATGACCAAAGGTGAGTCGGTTCATGTTTGAGTCTGTAGAGCTCGTCATCGCCAAAATCACATCTCGGACCTTTACATCCTTTTGGATGGCTCCACAGGTTCCAACGCGAATTAAATTCTGGACATTGTAGCTTTGCATTAATTCATTCACATAAATAGAAATTGATGGAACACCCATTCCTGTCCCTTGAACAGAAATTCTTTTTCCTTTATATGTTCCGGTAAAACCAAACATATTCCGAACTTCGTTATAGCATTTTGCATCCTCTAAAAATGTCTCTGCAATATATTTTGCTCGAAGCGGGTCTCCAGGAAGCAATACCGTCTCCGCGATTTCGTTTTCTTTAGCACCAATATGTACGCTCATTGATAAACCTCCAATCAAAAGTTAGCACAGTTATTAGACCGTACCATAGACAATATAACATAAACGATTTTTAATGAAAATCGTTTCACAAATTGGACATGTTTTTTTAAAATTGAGGAAAGCTATTTCTAGATTTAAAAGGAGGGATATTGAATGGGAAAAAAACACCGAAACAGGATAAATGGACAAAAGAAAAACAATCACATCCCTGCTGAGGCTATTGTAGCAGAACATGAAGCACATGAAAAAGAACATAACGCATCTGGCGGTCGAAAAAGATAAATCCTACGAAATAAACCTAAGGAATTTTCCTTAGGTTTATTGTCCGACTAGTTAGCGAAGTACAATTCGATTGATCGGAAACCATCCGCCGGGTTTTAATTGATAATAATATTGGCCTCCACGGCCTTCGTCGATTAAGAGAATGTCCCCTGTCGCGAGAAATCTTCCTTTATAATTTACTGGAATTCTATCGGTCACATTAAAGCGGCTAAAGGTTTCCTGTAAACAATGTTCACGATTATTAGCTGGAATTGTTGTTCGATATACCTCTTTATAGCCTTTATGTTCACGGTACCTTGGAGTTTGAAAGATCGTCACATCATATTGATTACAGGTTCTTTTTGTTAAAACTTTGATCATCATATACCTCCAATTATTAGAATTATTCATCTATTCAAATAATTAGCGATGGCCATTGTCGATTCCTCCATAGAAACCCCACTATTTTTGTCGAATTTCATTTTTTTTAAGTTGAGCCGTTATAATATCTAGCGTACCATTACCTGAAGGGAAGAAAAATAAGTTCTAACTCATCCAATCTCCCTCGGAATAGGCCTGATGTCGGTACAAAGTCAAATTCCTGAACAAACGGTAGCCATTTTCACTTGCTTTGATGGTGAACGGTGTCGTTAAGTGAAAACGGTCGATGGCAGCAGTAACCGTATATTTCCGTTCATCTGACTCTCTTAATCAAACAAAAAGCGAGCACCAAATGCTCGTTTTTCGTCTTCATCTATTATTAATGGAAAGAGATTTTTTCCTCTCCCTGATATTATCAGTTGTTAATCATCCTGCACCTCTTCGTCGATAATGCTCTTTTCGATTAAATATTCGAAGGTTATGTCTGCGAGTTCTTCCAATTCCTCTTCGCTAGGAACGTATCCCCTTTTTACAAGCTCATGAAAGAAAAATTCGGCAATTTCTTCTGTATCAATAAAAACTTCAATTTCTCTCAAGTAAACGCCCCCTTTTTAGAGAATGTATGATGTACACGGCCTTTTCATGCTATTTACTTTGATATCCCATTGCTAATTGAATTAACCCAAAACCATGAATTGATAAAAAATTAATTTTATATATAGGAGCATGTCTTATTTTGATTGGACAAGCATAGGATGGTAAAACAAACACTATGAGGTGATCAAATGTCAAACTTGCAATTGAAGTTAGAGGCATTTATAGATGATGTTAACCGTGAGGATGGTCTCACCCTTCGATTATTTGGGAAGATTACCGACACGATGTTTTTTCTGATTAAATGGGCCGGAATTCCGTTTATTTTGTATTTATTATTCATGATTACGAGCTGGTAGCTATACATGGCTTTTGCCATCGTTACTAGCTAGAGTTTCTAATTTTCTGATAATTACCCGCATCACTTGATAGTATTCTTGATCCTGAAACATTTCATAGAGAATTCTGTAATCATTAAATATGTCTAATAGATTATCAATTAATTCCTTTTTTTCCTTTTTACGTTCAATTTCCTCAAATTCTGCTTTTCTGATCATGTTTTGTAGTTTGGGGTTTTTTTCTGCCTTTTCATTTTTATTGACTAAGTATAGAAGACCTAGTTTTTGGATGAAGGTATCAGCACTCTCGGCATCGGCAACAAGTGTCAATTCTTCTTCGCCTGCTTCAAGCCAATCCCCGTCACTTACTCTTGAAAGCTCATAAATGACATCTTCCCAGGCATCCTCTTTGTAGCGCCAAATTTCTGTCCGAAAACCAACGACTTTAAATAAATCAGCACCATAACCACTTACTTGAACTAAATCTCCGAAAAAAAATCTATATTCGATATCAATTTGTTCTTGTTCCATAACCGTGCCATCATATTCTGAAAGTAATTGTAAGGCTTCTTCAATGAATAAGCCTTCACTCTTGTTTACTTCATAGACATACTTTCCTTCCAGCCATTTTACATCAGTGACTTTTCCGACGGTGCCATAGATTGTAATCACGACCGTATCACCAATCTGATACTTCGATTTTTTTCTTTTTGCCATGTCCTCCCATCCCCTCAAATGGATTAATTATGAGTTTTGATTACAATAGTATATGCGTGGTAATGGATATCGCGCACGTGATTTAAAAAATGAAAAAATCGCCTCAAATTAAGAGGCGATGACATTTTCTTCAGTAGCTAACTTTCGGAGGAAATATATTGCTGCCATGCTTCATCAAAAACAGTCATCGAATCCAAATAATGTCCATTGAGTTCTAGATATAAACTAAGTTCATGGTAATCTTCTGCTGTTTTTGGAAACCCGTGATCCAAATAAGCATTGTTAGCAAACAAACTAATTGCATCCTTTGGCGCTGGATGTCTATATTTCATTAAAAAATGATAAAATGATTTTCTCATATATTAATGACCTTCTTTACAAGATTCAGTTTTTATATGAAATACTATAGCGGATTCAGACGAGATCGTCTAGCAGCACAACTGGAAAAAGCAGCCCGATTTCAGGCTGCTTTCGTTAGGAGGAAAAATCAAAATAATTCTTTTTCAATAATCTTTGGATTTTCATTAATTCCTCAAAGGTAATCACTTTTCCAATTTGCTTGCAATCAATTAAATACAAGTGATTCTCAATTTCTTTCACAATGACTTCGCTCTGATAAATCATGTCACAGTCTGGGCAGCGATATGTGGGGGTTGCGGCAATTTCAATCGCTCTCGATCCGTCCGGTAATTCCCAATAAACGGAATCCGCAATTTGTTCTACATTGGTGCTGTTGCACCATTCACATTCGATTTTCAAGAATACTGCACCCCTATTCCTTAATTGACTCTGCTGTATTGATGGCTACTTGACTGTCCTTTTCCTTCTCAGCCAAGGCTTTAAATTTCTTTTCCTTTAGCTCATCCCGCTTACTCCGTTTATCTTTTAATGAGGTGTGCGAAGGATCTTGGTTGTAATCTTTGCGGCGATTAAGTCTAGTTATGCCTTCGGGAACAAGATTAAATTGTTGATCATTCATAATACCAGCAATGCCGGCAAGCGACCTTTTCTCTTCCATTTCAGGATAAATTTCTTGAAAATAACCTTCCGCTCTGCCCGGAACATAATTTTCAGGTTCGGGATAGGAGGTAATAACTCCTTCAAAATTGCGGAGAACCACCTTTTCCGGGCTTTGGGATAGTAAATAGTTCGGTTGCAGGGCTATTTTCCCGCCTCCGCCAGGAGCATCGACGACAAAGGTTGGCACAGCATACCCACTCGTATGTCCACGAAGTCCCTCGATTATTTCGAGTCCTTTGGATACCGGTGCCCTGAAATGCCCAATTCCTTCCGAAAGGTCACATTGATAAATATAGTATGGGCGGACACGTATTTTGACGAGGTCATGCATAAGCCGTTTCATGATAGGGACGCTGTCGTTAATTCCTGCCAGAATAACAGACTGATTACCAACCGGAACTCCTGCGTTTGCCAGCATTTCACATGCCCTTTTCGAGTCTTCGGTTATTTCGATAGAGGTATTAAAATGAGTATTCAGCCATACAGGATGATATTTTTTAAAAATATTGCAAAGATTGTCAGTGATTCTTTGTGGGAATACAACAGGTGCCCTTGTTCCGATCCGAATGACTTCTACATGGTCAATTTCTCGCAGATTTTTTAAAATATATTCTAAAATATTATCATTGATTAATAGCCCATCACCCCCGGAAATTAACACATCACGTACCTGTGGTGTCTGTCTGATGTAGGATATCGCAGCATCTAGCTGTTTTTTCGGCACACCCATCCCGATTTGCCCGGAGAAGCGTCTTCTTGTACAATAGCGGCAATACATAGAGCATTGATTGGTAACAAGGAACAGAACTCGGTCAGGATAGCGGTGCGTCAGTCCTGGAACAGGAGAATCCTCATCCTCATATAAAGGATCTTCTAGGTCATATTTCGTTTTATAAATTTCTTTTGAAATCGGCACGGATTGCATTCTAATTGGACACCTTGGATCGTCAGAATTCATTAAGGAAGCATAATAAGGAGTGATATTTAAGGGAATCGTTTTCGTTGAGATCCTTACCCCCTCTTCTTCATCAGGAGTTAAGTTGATGACCTTTTTTAGGTCATCTAAGGTACGAATTGTATTGGTTAATTGCCACAGCCAATCGTTCCATTGTTCTTCAGTAACATCCTTCCAAAGCTCTATATCCTTCCAATGTCTTTTAGGTTTATATAAAAATTGCTTCATGATTAAATTCCCCCTAATCTCGCTTTACATTATTAATATGCAAGATTCATGCCAACTCCTCGAAATAGCTTGAGAGTTAGATTTGATGGAAAATTCATAATTTTTATAAAAAATTCCATAAAAAAAGCGCCGAATACTCGGCAGCTTACTGGAACATTTTTTTCATTTTATACTGTAAAGTCTGCCTCGGAATCTCTAGAAGCTTCGCTGCTTGGTTAATATTTCCCGCACTTTGGTCAAGTGCATCTGTGATCAGCGTTTTCTCTACTTCTTCGAGATTTTTTCTTAATGATAAACCTTCATGAGGAGCACATTTTCCTTTTGTTGGGACAGGATGCTGCCGTATTATAATTGGCAAATCCACATACCTTAAGGATTTTTCCTCGCAAACATTCATCATATATTCCACCGTATGTTTAAGTTCACGGACGTTACCTGGCCAATGATAGTCGATAAAGAAACATTCCAGTTCCTTTTCCACACCTTGAATACTTTTCTTAAGTTTTTTATTAAATTCATGAATAAAGAAATCAGTTAAATACAAAATATCCTCTTCCCGACTCCTTAATGGAAGCAGGGAAAAAGTGAACACATTTAAGCGATAATAAAGGTCAGAGCGCAGCTTTTGTTCTTGAAGCGCCACGGTTGGGTGCACATTCATCGCGGCGATGACACGTACATCAACGGAAATATTTTGCGAACCTCCAACCCTCCTAACCAATCCATCCTCTAAAACCCGCAAAAGCTTCGCCTGCAGTTCAAACGGCATTGTATGTAGTTCATCAAGAAAAAGAGTACCACCGTCGGCAAGCTCAAATAGCCCTTTGCGATCAACTGCGCCAGTATAGCTACCTTTAGTGGTTCCAAAAAGAATACTTTCCAGCAGGGTTTCTGGTATGGCCGCACAGTTTTGGGCAATAAAGGCACCGCCTGTACGGAGCGATTCATGATGAATACCCTGAACAAATATTTCCTTTCCCGTGCCAGACTCGCCATAGACGAGTATGGGAGAATCTGATTTTGCCAGCTTCCTAGCTTTGTCTATCATACGAATAAATTCAGGGTTCACCGTCATTAAATCACTTAAAGTATAGTTTACCTGTTTCAAGGACTTTTTCTTCCTGCTTTTATTGATGCCTTTTTGTAAATCTAATAATCTTTCTGCCAGCAGTTTCATTCGTGAATAGTCCTTTGCAATTTCAACGGCACCGATTATTTCTGCTCCAAGAAAGATCGGCAATGTCGTATTGATGGTATCAATTCTTGTCCCATGTACATTCTGATAAACCTGGGTTTGATTGTATATCGGCTTCCCTGTATTAATTACCTTTAAAAGCGTACTGGACTCTTTTGTCAGAGAAGGGAATGCGTCAATTAAATGCTTCCCTTGAACTTCTTTCACATCCATACCATCGTGCTTTGCTGCTACTTCATTATAAAAAATTGTTCTCCCTTCTGTATTGACCACGTGGATGCCTTCATCAATGCTCTTAAGGATGGCTGTCAGGACTTCTTGGGTTAAAGCCGTTAATTGAACCATTTCATTCACCTCCCAATCCGGCCGAAATGTTAGGTGCCGAAAAATTGGCACATTAAGCCGAAATTTTAGCAGTTTGCCAGATTCTTTACCCACATATTCATATTTTCAAGCTTGTCATAGATATAACAATTATTCATCAGCCTTCCCCGATACGAATAACCGAGTTGAAATAAAACAGCATTCATACCGAAAGACAACGACCTTGCAATGGAATAAGCACAAAAGATTCCGTGACGCTTCAAATCACGTTCAAGTTCTTGAAGTATGATCTTCATGAGTCCATATTTCCTATGTTCTGTTAATGTGGCACAATCCGTTAATTCTGCATTTTTATAAAAGGCATTGATTTCTGCAGATGCGGCACTGACAATTTTCCCTTGATGAAAAAAGACGTAATAGATTGTTCCTTCCTGCATCGTTTTTTTTACATATTCCGGATCATGCAATGGAGTTGGGTAGATTTGAAATACTTGTTTATACAGTGCAGAAAGTTCTACAGCACAACTTTCATCCGCCTTTTTTAATTCGTATTCTTTTGGTGGGTACGTTTTTTCCACTGTGGGGTCTAATTGGTAAATACTATGAATCATTCCATCTTCGGTAATCCAATGATCATTCCGCTTGCGGTCTTGTGAATAGAATTTAGAAAAGAAATGGGCATCGGAGCCCAGAAAATAGCGGTCCACCACCGCTTCTGGCTGGAGCCCTTTTTCGAAAAATAGAAGAAAATCTTCACTTCGACCTTTTATGATTAATTTTTCCGCTTGATGCTGCTGAACAAGCTCCTCCGCTTTCTCAAGCAGCAATCTCGTATTTCCGCGATAATCATCAACCCGAATTCTATTATTAAAAGGATCAAGATACACTTCGAGGAAATAGCTGCCTTCCTCCAGATAGATGGTGGTTGCTGTTTGGTTCATTCAGGTCTCTCCTTTTACATACACTTACTGTCATGCTTAATGTTCATTTATTTTCCTGTTGTCATTACACTACTCATCCACTTCGCACCATTTCAATAGTGTTAAAGCAATGATTTCACTTGCGGCAAACATATCTTCAAGATTGATATGCTCATTGGCATCGTGAGCTGTTTCGGTAATACCAGGTCCAAATACAACAACAGGAGTATTTCCTACTGTGGAAAGAATGCCGCCATCTGTTCCCCATGGGCTTGCTTCGATAACAGGGTAATCCCCCTTCACTTCCACGAAACTTTTAGTCAGCTCCTTCATCAATGGATGATCACTTTCAAGGCTACCCGGCAGCCACCTGCCGCCAAACCATTCAATCTCGAGATGATTTTCACGCAGCCATTCATCTTGCTGATTTAATTCACACAGGCAATTTTCCATTTCAAGCTGTGCAGATTGGATTGTTTCTTCCGGTGAGACACCCATTCTGCCTTCGATGATGGCGGTGTCAGGCACCGAAGAAGGCCATTCACCGCTCATAATCTTTCCAATATTAATCGGAATCGGGATCGGGATTTTTTCAAAGAGTGAATCTGAAATTTTGGCATTTCGTTCTTTCTCTAACTGTTGTAAGCTTTGGATCACTAAGAGTGATTTCTCTATGGCACTGACACCTTCATATCTTGTTCCACCATGTGCCGCCTTACCGGTTATGGTAATCCGAAACCACATCGAACCCTGTTGCTTAGGGAATAGTTTCATATTGGTCGGTTCTGGAATGATGGCCCCATCAGCATGATATCCCCTTAATACAGCAGCAAGGGTCCCTGCCCCGCCGCTTTCTTCTTCAATCACACTTTGAAAAATAACATCACCTTTTAGCTTAATTCCGTTGGAAACCAACGACTCGATTGCCATAAGGAGCGCAACATTCCCCCCTTTCATATCGGTTGCACCTCTGCCATACAGTTTACCGCACTCAATCATTCCGCTAAATGGGTCCTGACTCCAGCTCGATTCATCCCCAACAGGAACAACATCGATGTGGCCGTTTAAAATGATGGATTTTCCGCCGCCTGAACCTTTTAACACCGCTACTAGGTTGGGATTTCCTTCGAAGCTAGGGCGGTCACAGCAATAGACTGGATGTTTCTTTAATTCTTCACCCTCAATTTCCCAAATATCCAGTGCTAAACCGAGCTGACGACATTTTTCAATCACGATCGCTTGTGTACTGCTTTCGTTTCCCCTTGTGCTATTTTCTCGTACAAGAATTTGTAACAGTCTTGCCCCTCGAGCGCGGTTCTCCATTAGCCAATGCTTAATTTTGTTTTCATTATTGTTCAAATGATTCACTCCCCCAGGCAGATTTTTGCTTAGTACGGGATGTGCCGAACAGTTTCAGCTATCTTAAATTTACACCCGGTTTTATTTACTACATTTTCTAAACTGAATGGTGCAAACAGCTCTGTCAAAAGCAGGCCTTCTTCGGATACCTTGAAAACAGCTAAATCGGTGACAACAAGATTGACACATCGGGCTGATGTTAATGGTAATGTACAGGATGGAACGATTTTCGGTACACCATGTTTGTCACAATGATTCATAACGACAATGACTTTTTTCGCTTTTTGCGCGAGTTCCATCGCTCCCCCCATCCCCGGGACTTTTTTCCCCGGTACAATCCAGTTAGCAAGGTCGCCATATTGGCTGACCTGCAGTGAACCTAAAATGGTGATATCAACCCTGCCTCTACGAATCATTCCGAAGGCAACGGCGCTGTCACAATAAGAGCCTCCACTATTGAGTGTAACTGGAAATCCGCCGGCATTGCATAAATTTTCGTCTTCTGCTCCTTTGGCAGGACTTGGTCCCATCCCGGTAATCCCATTTTCGGCATGGAACATTACCATTTTCTCCTTTGACAAATGGTTCGGAACAAGTGAAGGAATCCCAATGCCAAGATTTACCACCATTCCATTTTGAATTTCCTCCGCAGCCCTTTTCGCCATTTGGTTGCGAAACTCTACTCCCATGCCCATTTCCAATTCACCCCCATAGATGGAATCACATAATCTACGAACACTCCAGGTGTAATAATTTCCTCAGGCTCAAGACTACCCATTGGTACAATCTCTTCTACCTCTGCAATTGTTATATCCCCTGCCATGGCAACAAGTGGATTGGTATTCCGAGCACTTTTGTCATAAATTAAATTCCCGTATACATCTGCCTTTTTTGCGTACACAATCGAAACCTCTGCTGTTAAGGCTGTTTCTACCAGATAATTTTTTCCATCGATAGCCATTAGCGGCTTATTTTTCGATACCATTTCATTATCCATACCTATGTCAGATAATATCGCCGGCAGGCCAACACCCCCGGCACGAATCCTCTCAGCTAAAATTCCCTGTGGGGAAAACTCTACCTCAAGTCTCCCGTCATGCATGAGCTGTCCTGCAATCGGATTGGAGCCAATATGCGAAGCAATTACCTTCTTTGCAAGTCCCCTGCTGACTAATTTACCAATGCCAATGTGGGGAAAACCTGTATCGTTTCCAATTAAGGTAAGATCCTGTATGCCTTTCTCCAAAATCCCTTCAATCAATGTAGGTGGAGAACCAACTCCTCCAAATCCGCCAAACATTAATGTCAGTCCATCATGAAAAAATTCCATGACCGCTTCTAAGGTAGTTATTTTTCCGAATGAATTTTCCATTTAGCCATCACCAACCGTTCCTGCATTTATTTGGGATGAAAAAGCTGCAAACGTTTCTTTTAATAAAAATACTAGGTTCTCAATCTCTCTTTTTGTGATCGTTAATGGCGGAGAGACGATAATGGCATCACCATTCACCCCATCAATCCCGGCACCTGCAGGGTAAACGAGAAGTCCTTTTTCCTTGGCAAGTGCGATCACTTTTTGAGTAATTAATGACTTTCTTGGAAATGGTGTTTTCGTGTCACGATCCTCAACAAATTCGATACCAAGCAGCAACCCTTTGCCGCGGACATCACCAATAAATGAAAATTGCCCTTTTAATTTTTCAAGCTGATTTTTCAAATAAACTCCCTTACATTCTACTTCTTTGTTAATCTCGTTTTTCTCTAGGTATTCGAGAACAGCTAAAGACACGGCACATGATTGTGGATTAGCACTTAATGTATGCCCGCTCATTACAGACTTTGTTCCGGCCAAAATTGGCGCCATGACCTTTTCACTCGCAACCGCGGCCGCAATCGGCGCATATCCTGCCCCCATCCCTTTACCAAATGCCACAATATCTGGAATGACGTCCCATTGCTCACAAGCAAGCACCGTTCCGGTTCTGCAAAAACCTGTCATAACTTCATCGGCAATAAAGAGAATATCGTTGTCCTCGCAGATTTTTTTTATCGTTTTAAAATAATCCTTTGGTGGTGCAATCGCCCCGCCAGCAGCACCGATTACGGGTTCAGCGATAAAGGCAGCGATTTGGTCAGCACCAATCCGCTTGATTGCTGTTTCCAATTCATTGGCACACATATAACCACAGGAGGGTGCTTCAAGTTTATACGGACACCTGTAGCAATAAGGCGGATTGATAACTGGAAAATCCTCTAGAAGAGGTACAAACCTAGCCCTTCTTCCGGTATGACCAGACATTGAAAGCGCTCCCAATGTTATGCCATGATAACTAACCCATCTTGATAACACCTTTGTCTTTGTTAGTATTCCTTGTTCCTGCCAATATTGAATCGCCATTTTCATCGCCGTCTCTGTCGCTTCTGAGCCGCTGTTCACAAAGAAACTCCAGTTAAGGTCACCCGGTGTCCATTCAGCAATTTTTTTTGCCAGCTTTTCAGCCGCTTCACTTGTAAATTGCGATCGATATACAAATGAGACTTTTTTTGCCTGTTCCTGCATCGCTTCAATGATCTCAGCTACGCCATGACCAATATTGGCTGTAACAGCACCTGAAGCGGCATCAAGGTATGTTTTCCCTTCCATATCATATAAGTAGACCCCTTTGCCATAATCAATGATTGGGTATATTTCATCTAACATGGGTTTGATTAGAAAAGATTTTTCCATATGACACCACTTTCTTGTTCAAAATGATTCGGTACATACTTCATTGTATGAATGGATTTTTCATTCTATCATCTCATTTGAAATGGTTATTCCGAAGAAATGTTTCTTATGAATCTCTCTTTTACTTTTTGGCATAGGTATTATAGAATTACTTGTAGAATACAGAAGGAAAGGGTCATATGAATACAATTAAAAAACTTCAATTAAAAACGAAAGAACTATCGACGATACAATTAATCGTTATTTTTTATTTGTCTGCTTTAATCGTTTCTACACTTTTATTAAAAATCCCTTTAGCCCATCGAAAAAATGTTTCGTTAAGCTTTATAGACGCCATGTTCACTTCAGCAAGCGCCATCAGTGTCACGGGACTCAGTGTCATTTCATTAAAGGATACATTTAGCAACTTTGGAATCTTTCTATTATGTTTGATTCTGCAAATAGGTGGTCTCGGGGTCATGTCTTTAAGTACTTTCCTCTGGATTATGCTAGGTAAAAAAGTGGGGTTGAAAGAAAGACAGCTGATTATGATTGACCAAAATCAGTCCAATCTAGCCGGGTTGGTGCAATTAGCAAAACGAATATTCATTATTTTTGTTTCCTTTGAATTAATAGGCGGCATGATTTTAGGTTTTTGGTTCATGAGTTATTATGATAGTCCTCTAACTGCTTTTAAACATGGATTTTTCGCTTCCATTAGTGCGACAACCAATGCAGGGTTTGATATCACCGGTGAGTCCCTCAGCCCCTTCAGCCACGACTATTTTGTGCAAACGGTTATTATCTTATTAATGATTGTTGGTGCAATTGGATTTCCAGTAATGGTGGAGATTTATGAATTCTTTTTAAGTATAAGACAGAAGAAGAGGTTTCATTTTAGCTTGTTTACGAAATTAACTACCATAACGTTTATTAGTCTAACTATTATTGGTGCACTTTTTATTTTCCTTCTTGATAGTCAAAACTTTTTTGTGAATAAAGCATGGCATGAATCGTTTTTTTACTCCCTGTTTCATTCCGCAACAACTAAAAGTGCAGGGTTAGCAACAATGGATATCAACGAGTTTACTCCCAGCAACCAGCTGTTCCTGTCGATATTAATGTTTATTGGCGGCTCACCTAGCAGTGCTAGCGGAGGAATAAGAACAACAACGTTTGCTATCGTTATTTTAGCGATTGTTTTTTACGCACAAGGAAAAAGCTCAATCAAGATATTCAGACGGGAACTTCATAACCAAGATGTTCTTAAATCCTTTATTGTGCTCACAACTGCTGCATTTCTTTGTTTAAGTTCAATCTTAGTACTATCGATCACAGAGCAAGGCACATTAATCGAGGTAATTTTTGAAGTTTCTTCTGCTTTCGGTACAAATGGATTATCGATGGGGTTAACACCTAGGTTAACGACTTTTGGTGAAATTCTCATTATTATCTTAATGTTTATCGGAAGAGTTGGAATTGTAACCTGCTTACTCATCCTACGAGGCAAAGGAAGTAAGGAAAAATTCAATTATCCAAAGGAAAAAGTAACAATCGGATAAAATCATAATTGGTATGGGGACTTGAAACAATCTTGCGCCCTTTTATATTTTATCAAATTAACCAACTCGTTGTAAAAAAAGAACTTGCAATGCACCTAGCATAAATAAAAAAAGGCTGACTCAGGGAAACCAACAGAGTCAGCCTTTTACCTTTTATCAAAAACCCCAGCTAGCACCGATTATAATTAATAAAATAAACAGAACAACGATTAACGCGAAGCCGCCAAAGCCAAAGCCGCATCCGCCTACAGGGTATGCCGGATAACCGCAGCAGCCATCAAATCCATACCCGCCGCATCCTCCATATCCACCGAATCCTCCATACATACACAATCACTCCTCAATCATTTGTATCTTTTCCATGTTAGATTATGAACTAGATACTTGACCTGTATGTGCATTCGCCTATATTATGGAAGACAATGATAAATTTGTAGGTGATCCGATGAAATCAATTTTTAAAAATTTTATTAATGGTATTTTAACCATTGTGCCTATTATTCTTGTGATTTACGTCATTTATAAAACGTTTTTATTTTTGGACGGATTGTTAGGCAATTCATTGAAACCTTACCTTAGGGAAGACTACATCCCTGGATTTGGCTTATTGACAACCATTGTTTTGATTACTCTTCTAGGATGGCTGTCTACAAAGTATGTAACGGGAAAAGTAATTAGGCTAATTGACCACCTTCTTGAAAAAATTCCAGTTGTTAAGACGATTTATTCTGTCATAAAGGATACAGTTCAATCCTTCCTTGGCGATAAGAAATCATTTTCCAAGGTGGCTTTGGTTGTGGTTCCAGGTACTGAAATGCGCAGTATTGGTTTTATAACTTCCGAACAATTAGAGGATTTCTACAGCCCTTTAAAGGATCATGTGGCAGTCTATATTCCGCAAACATTCCAGGTAGCAGGATTTACATTTTTAATTCCCAAGGAACAAGTGGAAATTATCGATGTTAAGGCCGAAGATGCAATGAAGTTTGTCTTATCCGGTGGAATGACATCTTCTTCAAAACAAAAAGGGAAAAATAAAGAGTCGACACAAAAATTTTTGAAAATGCTAAAAAGCCACTGATAGCGGCTTTTATTTTGCATCAAACAATTTGGAATATTCTTCGTACCCCTCTTCTTCAAGCTTATCTTTCGGTATAAACCTTAGTGCCGCGGAGTTGATACAATAGCGGAGGCCTGTTGGGTCTGGACCATCATTGAATACATGACCTAAATGGGAATTCGCAGATTTACTCCGCACCTCAGTCCGTACCATAAAATGACTATAATCTTCTTTTTCAATCACTTCATCGTCTTCAATCGGTTTTGTAAAGCTCGGCCAGCCGCAGCCGGCATCGAATTTATCAAGCGAACTGAATAACGGCTTCCCGGAAACAATGTCTACATAGAGCCCCTCTCGTATTTCATTCCAATATTCATTTCGAAACGGAGGTTCTGTGCCATTATTTTGAGTTACTTCAAATTGGATTGGTGTTAATTCTTTTTTTAAATCTTTATTTTCCATGTTATTCCCTCCAATGCCTCTCGATAAAACCGGCACGGCCTGACCCGACATGATAAGATTCGTAATGAGCCCTGTTTTTCTTATAGTAGTGCTGATGATATTCCTCAGCCGGATAAAACGTCTGCGCCGGCAGAATTGGTGTTACAATCGGCTTGTTAAACCGCCCGCTTTCCTGCAATGACTGCTTTGATTCTTCGGCAAGCTTTTTTTGTAATTCATCATGGTAGAAAATCGCAGTTTGATATGATTGGCCACGGTCATAAAATTGGCCGCCCGGGTCCGTAGGATCTATTTGCTGCCAAAATAACTCCAGTAATTTTTCATATGGGAAAACATCCGGATTATAGGTAATTTGAACGGCCTCATAATGTCCGGTCGTATCGGAGCATACCTGCTGATAGGTCGGATTTTCTACTGTTCCCCCGGTATATCCTGACAAAACACTAATAATGCCTGGCTGTTCGTCAAATGGCTTCACCATGCACCAGAAACAGCCTCCGGCAAATGTTGCTAATTGATGACTCTCTTCCACATTCCCACCCCTTTTATTCTTTTCTAAAAGTATACCGAATGTTTGCTTTAAAATAAAATCTTGGAACTTACAAAGATAGATTAGGCTCTACAATGACTTATTGGGGGATTTATCAGATGTGTATTTAATTAGACGGCTTCTACATAAGCTTTTTGGATAAAATTCAGAAATACAGCCATTCAGATGTTCAAATACAGAAAGCCGAGTCATTTTCAACTGGCTCGGCAATTTACTTTTATCGACTTTTTCGCTGCTTTATCTGTTTGTTTATATTTTTCCAGTGTTTTCGTTCCTCCGACTGTGCCCGTTTATCTGCTTTCCGTTCAATAAACGCCAGCTCCCTTTGCAGCTTGTTGTAGCTATATAGCCGCTCTGCCTCAACAAATCCATTTTCAATCGCCTTTACCACTGCGCAGCCCGGCTCATCCTTATGCAGACAATCGCGGAAACGGCACTGTGAAGCAAGTTCTTCAATTTCGGAAAAGGTTTCCGTTAAACCGTCTGAACTTTCCCATAACTGCAATTCCCTCATCCCAGGGGTGTCAATTAAGATACCGCCATTGGGCAATAGGATCAGTTCTCTATGAGTTGTTGTATGTCTTCCCTTCGCATCGTCCTCGCGAATCTCTTGAACCAATTGTTTTTCTTCCCCTAATAACCGATTTGTTAAGGTCGATTTTCCGACGCCGGAAGACCCAAGTAAGGCAACAGTTTTGCCTGGCTGTACAAAGGGGACTAATTTTTCAAATCCACTCATCGTCTCGGAACTGACTGGAATAACCGGCACACCACCATAGGCAATAGCTTCCACTTCGGCCAGCCTCTCCACTATATCTTGACAAAGGTCTGCTTTACTTAACACTATGACAGGATTTGCCCCACTTTCCCATGTCAACAAAAGATAGCGCTCGATTCTTCTTAAATTCAGGTCTTCGTTTAATGAATTTACGAGAAAAACGGTATCGACATTTGCGGCAACAATTTGCTCTTCTGCAGTGCCACCAGCTGATTTCCGAGAGAACTTACTTTTTCTCGGCAAAACAGCTAAAATGGTTCCCTTTCCTTCATCAAACCTTGGCTTCAGAGAAACCCAATCACCGACCGCAGGGAAATCCTCGCGGGTGTGAGCCTGAAAGCTAAACTTACCCGAAACCTCAGATAATAATTCACCCTGCTCCGTCCAAACCCGGTACATACGCTTGTGCTCGAGCGCTACGCGACCAATAATCAAATCGTTACTCGTTTTTATTGCATCAAAATCATTCTTCACTTTTTCAGTTAATCCCATTTTTTCTAAATTCATCCTTATTCCTCCAGCGAACTTTATTTTTATAAACATAAAAAACCATAGGCACGCACAGCCCATGGTTATAATCGCATCATGGAATAAAGGGTAACAAAATAGACCCTATACGGAAAATCTTTGGGCTGTGCAAACAATATTCAACTCATGAAATGCTCTCATCGGTTCAATTAACATTGCACGTCACCCACTTTCAATCATATTTATTAATAGTATATGCAATATTTATCCACTTGTAAACAAAAATTCCAATTTTGTCAGACGGAAGATAGACACCTACCTAGATTAGATTGAATAAATTATGGTGTAACCCACTAGTAAGGAGTTGATAAAATGTCCGAGACAAGAAACCAAGCTGATTATCTTCAAAAAGCCGCCATGTATGATTTATTAGCGCAATTTAATAAATACACAAACCCAAATTTATACATGCATTTCTATTTAAAGCATTATAAATACATGAATAAAGCGATGAATATCATGCGAACGAATTCCCAATCGATTCAAGGCGCAGCAAAAGTACGCCTGCTTCACACCTCCCATGATGCCCCCAATGTTGATCTATATATAAATGGAAAACGAACACTAAGAGATCTGCCATTTAAGCATATTAGTCAGGAACTTTCATTAAATCCTGGTAAATACCATATTGACATTTATCCAGCCGGAAATATGGTTGATAGCGTTTTAAATAAAAAAATAACGGTTGAAGCAGGAAAATCTTACACATTTACAACAATTGATACTGTTAAAAAGATGCGCCTGCTTATGTATTTGAACCAGCCAAAAGTACCTTTAAATGAAGCACAGGTCCGCTTTATCCACTTATCTCCAGATACCCCGCCGCTTGATATTGCAGTGAAGGACCGAGATGTTATCTTCCCTAAGGTCTCTTATAAACAAGCAACCGATTATTTAGGATTAACCCCCATGACAGTAGACCTTGAGGTTCGGTTTGCAGGCAAAAAAGAAATTGTCTTACAGATGCCAAAGTTACAGTTTAAGGCAAATGAAAGTTACACGATTGTATTTCTTGGCATATCAAAAGGCACACCAGAATTTCAATTTATCACGATGAAAGATTAACCCAAAAATAGGTGCCCAAACGGGCACCTATTTCACTGGTACTAAAATAGTAAAAGCAATATCATCATTCTTTAGATCAAATTTATCTGCTTTGATTTTAAGATCACTTTTCAGTTTTAATTGCTGCATGTGAATATAGACGAGATGATCATTCGGTCTAATCTCGACTCCTTTCGGCAGCTTGTAGTTTTCACTAATAAAGTTTAGAACGTATGAAATTGGAAGATGTAACTTTCCGACTGCCATTGATTTTTGCTCCAAGACCAAATCACCATTTTTTTGCGCGATTGGTTCAAAGGTCAATTTCAAATTTAATTTTTCACTAAAAAATGGCAGTGTCCCGTAAAGTTCGACTTCATCCCCTAATATGACACGATAATCAATCGGAGAATCAGCGGCTTCTTCTTTAAGATAATGGTTTATAAGCCTATTTAAATCATATTTGTTTGATTTAACACGAAAGGAAACTGGATCACCCGTTGGACTCTCTAACTTACTAATTTTCTTCCCATTCGTCGGAGCCAAAACTAGTGATAAAACAATAATCGCGAACAAAAGGTTGATTCCTAACAGAAGAAGGAATCCAATTTTCCATTTATTTTTCATCTAATTCTCCTCTGTACTGACCGTATATGGCCTTTTCTCCAGGTCAGGTATTACTCGCTGACCCAAGGTCTCGTTCAGCCTTTCAGCAATTAGTTCATATCCTTTGTCATTCGGATGAAAGTGATCGGTAAACAAAAGATCTTCGGATGCATTTAAAAACACATCTTCTATGTCAATGAAGTAGGCATTAGGATAATTCGCAATTACACTTTGGCCAGCTTGATTCCAGTCAGCAACAATTTCATCCATTTCTTTAATATTGGAAAACCACTGTGAAAATGGATTGTACAACCCTACAAGCACGATCGACGCGTTTGGATTTTCCTGGACAATCGTCTTCATAATTTGAGTTAAATGATTGCGATATGATTCTTTTTCCTTCATAAAATCAGATACTTGAAGGTTTGATATATTGTCCTTTACGATTTTCATAATATCATTGCCGCCAATTGTTAGGATGACCAAATCCGATTTCTGTAATACTTCCTTCATTTCTTGTGTTTTGAGTCTTTTTAACAGTTGTATTGTCCGATTTCCCTTTACCCCATAATTATAGAAATCAACTTCCCGGATTCCTTTTTCTTTTTCAAGCATCGTTTTTAAGTATGGCAAGTAACCGCCTTGATCCGTACTATCTCCAACGCCCTGTGTTAAGGAGTCACCTGCAGAAACAATCGTCAATTTTCGCGGATAAAAATCAGGGGGAATTTGTGCAAAAACCTGCGCTGCAACTTTCTTTTCCTGATGGAGCACCAAAGGATTGGATTGACTGCATGAACATAATAATAATACCGAGAGAATTAGAGGGGTGAAATACTTTTTCATTTTTATTCACCTGCCTTCTAGTATCACTTTATCCCGCATTAACGGGCAGTATAAATACTTATAAAGTTGGATTGATTTAAAAGAGAAATTTATTTAACAGGCCAAACTGCCCGTAAATGCCCGATTGGTTCAACTAACAAACAGTGCAACCCCCCACTGTTTGTAGTATCACCTTATTATACCACGACTCTATTCATTCAAAACAAATTAGTACTTTATCCTATTCCTGCCAAAAAAAATAGACCTATATAAAGGTCTATTGCAATGTTTTAATATCGCTAATGATTTCATCAAAAGGAACTTCTTGGTCCCCTTTATATGTTTTTTTTATGTTCCCATCCTGATCTACTAGGTAAAAATACGGTTGGTGCAAGACATTACCCTCTGTCACCTTTTTAACAATTGTTTTAAAGTTTTTCGGTGCATATCCCTCAATAAATTCTTGAGAATAGCCAGTTAAAAATGTCCAATTTTTAAAATCAACACCAAATTGCGTAGCATAGCGTGTTAGAACTTCTGGTGTATCTACCGTCGGATCCACACTGAAGGAAACAAATTCCACATCCTTTAATCCTTCATCTTTCACCATTTTTTGTAATTTTGTCATATTGGAAGTCATCGGCGGGCATATATCTGGACAGCTGGTAAACATAAAATCAGAAATCCAAATCTTTCCCTTTAAATCTTTTAAGCTTAATGGTTTGTTATCCTGGGTTGTCGCCGTAAAATCCTTTACCGGCCAATTCACAGCATTTTCTATTTCATTTTTTCCGCATGCTGCCATCAACAGCGTGCTAATCACTAAAATAACGACCAAAAACCGCATCTTCATCATATCACCTGCATACTTTTCTATACTTATACGTGAATAGTGTAACAAAGTTATGATAAAGAGGGAAGAAAATTGTCTTTAATCACTCACACCTGTTTTTACAATCGTGTTGTTAACATGAACCTCAAATTTAGCATCTTTATATTTATCTCTCCATCCCTTTTTACTAAGCATTTTTCCGCGAGAATGTGCGATATATTCATTTCCAAACCCGACTGGATCTACTAGTTTCTCTTGAAAATAGATGAGCAAACTTTTTATTTCCCTTTCCATTTCCTTATTGACAATTTTTTCAATATACCTAATATTCGTAGAATTAGATAAATTCAAAATCTCTGTTGCTTCTAACAATCTTGATTCTAGGTTTATGTCAACCTTAAAACGGAGATTTTTTTTATCAACCAATTTTATTTTTGTATTACTATGAATATTATCAATATTGATAAAAAATTTATTGTAAACCGACCTAAATCCATGTCCTTGTTCATTTCTAATAATCCTTTTAAATCGTGAACGATTAAAGCCCATCTCGTGTGTCCCTGAATTAAATTTATCTGATAAGATTTTCAAATAAAATAGCTTATCACCTTTTAATTCTGCTACTGCCCGGTCATCCCGAAAAAGCGCCATACCCGAAAGAACTACATTTCCTTTCTTAATTTTTAGAATAGGCAAGACTGGGTCCTTTCCATGATCATTGTAGGCATGATTAAATTCATGAAGTGTCGGTGAAAGAAGCTGCTCACTTTCGACATTTTGTTTAATTAGATTATATAAATAGGTACCGAGATCAACCTTTAAATTTTCCTTCTCCATTTTTAAAATCGAAGAAGCCTTCTTATCAGTCACGGTTAAATAAACTGTATTTCCTATAGTAGGATCACGATTTAGAGCATCAGCAAGTTGAATAATTCCTCTTTCTGCCAATTCCTTACTGTAAATGATACATCGAAGCTGTCCAGTTACGAGCTTTTGATCCGTTTCAAGGTTCTGCTTTTGCCTTAAAGTTTTGCTCGTATTGGCTTCAACGGTAATGACTTTTGTTAAATTTTTTGCCAAAGGATCAAATTTATGGACAACCACCGTACCCCTTATCTGATTTTCTTTTTCCAAATCATATCCCACTGCCGTACTTAGGCCTAATTTTTCTAATTGTTTTCTCTCCACACACCCTGAAATGCAAATGACACATGAAAAAAGCACGACGAGCAATTTCCATTTAGGATGGTTCGGCATGTGATTGTTTCCTCCTTGATAACCATTTCTTCAAGTAGACAATAATGGTAAGAATGACTGGATAACAGAACGCCGCATAAAAACCGACCTTTGCAATCATATCTGTAACAAGATTCATTTGATATCTAGCTTTTATGAAGAAGGATGCGACAAAAGCAAGACTAGCAATGATCCAAATCCCCATTTTTTGGGTCCGTTTTATGATTCTAGAAAATCCTTTTGAGGCTGCCCATAAATAGAAACACATATTGGGTAAAATAACGAGCATCCAAAAGGAAACAGCGATAAATTCAAATCTTTCTAGATTAGGAAGACGGACAATTTTTAACATCGATATCACAGGCCAGATGACCTTACTAAGGCTATCTTCCGCAAAAAAGAGAACAGAAATAAATGTGACGAGCGTAAAGGTCAGCGTTGTGAAGAGATTCCCTATTTGCACATAAAGAAGAGCTCGACGCTTCTCCTTCACAAATGGGTAAACAAACATGAGGATTTCAAATCCCATAATCGAAAGCGTTGTACTTTTAATACCTTTTATCATGTGGTAAATATCCACATTCATAATTGGAAATATATGCGTGAAGTCTGTGTAACGCAGCGGTACAAATATAACAAGCAAGAGCCATAAGGTCCCCGTAACTGAAAGAAATGATACGCCAACCATGACTCTAATGCCTCCATAGACAGCATAAACGGCTAACAGGATTAGGACAAGAACTAGCTGCCAGGTTGGCAAATTAGGGAAAATCCAAACCTGAACGATTTCGACATAATTCAAAATGATGACAAAGAAACAAGCTGTTAAATAGACCATGTAGACAATACTAAGGAAGTTCCCCAACCATTTTCCAAAAACATCTACATGAATACCATATAAATCAGCACTGTCATATTGCTTCAGCATCATAATCATGGACCATAAGATGACAGAGGTGAGAACTCCTGCGAGGAATACTGCAATCCAGGCATCATGTTTTGCGTCTAAAAAAATAATTCTTGGAAGTCCGACAATCCCCACTCCTGATTGAACAGAGTGAATAATAAACATGAGAAGAAAAGCATTAAACAGTAAACTTTCCTTCGGATGTAAATTCACATTCATGTTGTTCACTCCTATTCATCTACATCCTTTTTTTTCGCTTTTTGCGCTGAAAATCTTTGAACATCGATTGGCTGGTTCGTTAAAGGTCGTTTTGAAAGATATTGTGTTGGAACACGGAAGAAACTGTAACCCAAATCCTTCCACCTTAACGGATAGACTGGTGAAAGATAGGACCCTCCCAATGTGTCCAATTTTAATAGGTGAATGATGAAAAAACAAAAAGCAATCATGATCCCGATACCTCCCCAAAAGCCCGCTAACAGAATGATCGGAAACCGAACCATCCTTATTGCGGTACCCATTAAATAACTAGGAGTGGTAAATGAGCCAAGCGCACTCAGAGCAATGATAATAATTAAAATATTACTGGTAAAACCCGCGTCAACTGCTGCTTGACCGATGACAATACCGCCAACAATACCCATTGTTTGCCCGACCTTTGTTGGCAGTCTTGCACCTGCCTCTCGTAATAGCTCAATAAAAAATTCAAGCAGAAGTGCCTCAAACACTGGGGGAAATGGTACGTTTGCTCTAGATTGCCCCAAGGAAACAAGCAATGGCGAGGGAATGACCTCATAATGATAGGTCAAAACAGCTACATAAGCAGGTGTGAGAAGGACGGATAAAAAAGCTGCCTGTAACCGTAAAAATCTAAGAGCAAGCCCCATGTTCCACCGCATATACACATCTTCAGTGGACTCAAAAAACGTAAAAAATGGAGTTGGTCCATATAAGGCATCTGGGCTCCTGTCCATTAATACAACAACTTTCCCTCTCATCAAAGCAATCGAGACTCGATCAGGAAGTTCTGTTGTCACTAATTGGGGGAAAACAGTCCAACTATTACTTTCAATCAATTGACCAAGGACTGTAGTGCCGGCAACATGGTCTATCTCTAATTGACTGATTTTCTCTCGTAAAGAGTTGATATTTTCTTCGGCTGCTATGTCTTTTATATAGATGAGCTTTGCCTTTGCTTTTGTTCTTGTTCCAACTGTTAAATCTTCCATGCAAAGGTTTAAATCTTTTATATTTTGCCTTAAAATATTCACATTGCCACTAAGTGATTCCGTAAAAGCAATTTTAGGCCCATAAACAAGTGATTCCGTCTCTGCCTTTTCAACTCCTCTTTCTACAGTTTTACTAACATTACCGAGAATTCCATAAGGCTGCCCTTCCACATAAATATATACCTTTCCAACATTTATCCCTTCAACGACTCCATCTAATTGATTTTGAGCGGATAAATCGGCAATAGGCAGGATTTTCGCAATGGCTTCACATGTCCATTCGGTATGGGTATTTTCTTGAATGGGCGCAATGATAAATTCATCAAGTGCGGTTTTATCAATGAGGCTTTTCATATAGCAAAAAACAAGTTTCTGCTCATCCCGTTTTAAGTTTCTAAAATTCAGATCATCTCCCACATGGAGTTGACTTTTTATCTGTTCTGTCAATCCATCAATCGATAAACTATGTGGTTTTGATCCTTCAGTGCTCTTTTTTCCGTCTAACCATTTGAACATTGGCAACACCTTTTACGACTCAATTTTTTACTTATCTTTTCCAAAAAACCTTTTTTTACCCATAAAAAAAGGATGGTTCAGGCACCATCCTTTACAAATTTTTTATTCATAATAATACATTAATGCAAGAGCACCTGGGCCCGTATGTGTACTAACGATTGGACCCGTGTAATCAATTTCTACGTCTTGAATACCTGTTAATTCAAATATACTGTCTTTAATTTTCACAGCTAGCTCATATGCCTCCGCATGGGCAATCCCAACACCGCGGATGGTCTTTCCCTTAACATCTTCTGCAAACTGCTTGGCCATAAATTTAACGACTTGTGAATGGCTGCGTACCTTTGTCACTGGCGAATATTCTGCCCCCTCAAGTGAGGCAATCGGTTTGATGTTTAATAGGGAACCGATAAACGCCTTCCCTTTTCCGATGCGTCCGCCCTTTACAAGGTTTTCTAACGTGTCAACCATAATAAATAATTTTGTATGATCACGAATGGTCTTTAAACGCTCGAGAATTTCCTCCATCCTCTTCCCTTGATTGGCCATCTCGGCAGCTTCCCTTACTTGGAAAGAAAGGGCTTTCGAAATAAACATTGAATCGACCACTATAACTTTTGTCTCAGTCATTTGCGCAGCACATTCAGCAGAACGTACAGTTCCGCTCATTTTTCCCGTCATATGGATGGATATTACTTCATACCCTTCTTCACCAAGACGGTCATAAACCTCTAGAAATGCACCAGCAGATGGCTGGGAGCTTTTCGGTAATTCAGTAGAAGCACTCATATTTTCTATAAATTCAGCCGGATTAATCTCCACCCGGTCTAAATAGGTTTCTCCATTTATCGTTATGGCCAAAGGCACAATAATAATTCCCAGTCTTTCCGCCATTTCATTAGATATATCCAAAGTTGAATCAGTTACAATTTTTATTTTGCTCATATTGTCACATCCCTACCATTACTGCTATGTATTATACAGGTTTCATGGGTTGAAGGAAACAATATCTATCAATGATAAAAAATAAAAGAGCATCGGTCACCCAATGCTCGAAAAGGAATTATGCGTTATGTTTTAATTCTCCCACTTTAAACAGCTGCTCATAATCCGGCCATTTCATGACCTTTTTCAAATACTCTTTAAAGGAGTAGCATCTCTTTGGCTTCGTTTCCTGATCAATGGACGCAAGAAACGTCTGTAAACGGACTTGGATCATAAATTTATAAGTACTATCTTCCTCCAATACAGGAATATCCATGACTTTAACCTTCTGTCCAACATCATTTTTGAACTCTAGGCTTTTGAATAACAAAATATCAATCCTCTTTTTTACCCGTTTGACTATATTATACACCTATTAGAACTCGAAAGGTGTCTAATTTTGCTTGGTTTAGAAAAATATTTGTGAATTATTTGCAACAAAAAACAGGACATGGTTACATGGCCTGTTTGGCTAGTCGAATGATTGAAAAACATAAGGACGTATTTTTTTGTTTATATCTGGATTTTGTTGGATGTAACTATTTTTGAGAATAAAAAATTGCGGTTTACTTAATTTTAGTGATTCTGTTTCCTGAGAAGTAGTGTTTTCATTACAGCAGATTGGACAGATCCAGTTATCCATTTCGCTGCTGCTGAAGGATAGCTGATGGCATTTTGGGCATATTATTTTAGACATCGTTTCCAGCTCCTAGTTTTCACAATAAATCTTCCATTCTATTAAAAAGCCTTGATCATGTTTTAAATTCAAGGCTCCTTTATGCTTCTTTTACCATTTTCCTTCGCCAATATAATATGAACTGAAAGATTGAACCAAATAAAACTAGTGCCGTTCCTGCAACAAGAATATTAAACATATTGGTACCCGTTTCAGGTAATTTAGGACCATCCACCGGTAACACTCCGCCTAACGTACCTTCCACATAAAATTTAAACTCAACCTCGCAGGCAAGACCTTGAAACTCATTCCCTAATTCTTCCGGTACCACCACCTTAAAAAACAGTTGTTCAGTGCCATTTTGTGCGATGAAACTAGGATCTAGTTTAGTGAAGTCTTGCATTTTCCCCTCGAATAACAACTTATCTTTATCGGATACTTTTAATAACAACTCATTATAAAACATTTCAGAGCCTTCTTTTAGTTTACTAGAGAATAAATACTTAAAATCCTGTTTCCCTTTATTCTGAATCGTTAATGTCCGTTCCGCCCAATCACCTGGTTTAAAATTTGAAATATCAAATAAAACTTTTTCTGGTGATGTGGCAATATCTATTTCTTTTGTTTCCTCGGCTGCGCTAGTTTTATTGATTGATAGTGAAAAAATTAAACTTTGGATAATTGTACAAAATAAAATAATAGTAATTATTTTTTTCACCAGTATCTAATCCCCCTTTGTCTCCACCTATCATTCTGAAAGGAAGAAATACTACCTCCAATTATTAAATGGATTATACAGACTTTTTTGAGTTATCAACATCCAAATTTTTAATAACTTTACTATCTAGTTGGGCAATAGCTTTCCAAATTGTAAAACCTGAATATGCGAGAAGTAGCAATCCTGGGAGAATTAACAATAACGCCCCTCCCGCCTTAGATTTGGTATAATTTGCGAAGTAACCAAGAAAGGGAATAGTAAAACCGTTATATTCTGCTAAAACCTTATAGGATTGGACAGGATTAAGATCCTCTGATTTATTATTATCCCCTTTTGTTTTATAACTGATTTGATCTCCCTCTTTTATAATTTCAGTAATTCTATGTGTTACAATTACATTATCTTCTGATCTAAATGTTATAACATCGCCTTTTGTAAACCTTGTCATATCGCCGCCTGGTTTAACAG
>Ga0213822_1000136_pt1 | contig 73122 bp, 76 predicted proteins | sample MC6MC0908MG_FD_179872 | JGI IMG/M metagenome (GOLD analysis project Ga0213822, IMG submission 179872) | Enriched soil aggregate microbial communities from Iowa State University, Ames, United States - MC6-MC0908-MG | ecosystem: Environmental > Terrestrial > Soil > Unclassified | place: USA: Iowa... | reverse complement strand
AATTCACTTAATTCCATCTCAAGCACCTACCTTACTAAAAGGATCTGTTGATACCTTTGCATTAACATGTTCGTGAATTTCTGGACCCTTTTTAATTTCGCGAATCATTAAATAGATCATTACCCCAGCTAAAATAGTAAAGATTAACACATACATAATGATCGAGAATAGAATGGTTCCCCCTGAAACATTTGGTGAAATCGAGTCAGCGGTAGTCATCAAGCCGAATACCGTCCATGGCTGCCTACCCACCTCGGTCATAATCCAGCCAAAAGTATTAGCCAAAAATGGAAATGAAATCGCCGGTAATAGCAGCTTTAAGAATAGATGGCTGCGTTCAAGCGAATTTTTTTTCCAGAGGTAAATACCAGCTAGTGATAATAAAATCATTCCTACTCCAAAGAAAATCATCAATCTAAAACTCCAATAGGTTGTTTTCACGGGAGGGATATAGTTTGTACCTTCTCCGACAACCGACTCATATTTGTCGGTATATTCTTTTTGTAATGTTTCCATTCCTTTTAAGCTGCCTTCAAATTTTGAATAGGCTAAAAAGCTCATGGCATATGGGATGTTTATTTCAAATGTGTTCTCCCTTTTCTCTGTATCTATCAATGCAAAAAAAGACCATGGGGCAGGATCGGCAGTATCTTTCCAAATCCCCTCAGCCGCTGCCATTTTCATCGGCTGGGTTTTGACTAGATACTGTGCCTGGGTATGTCCGCTTAAAGCTGTACCAAAACTGCCGATTAACCCAATAATGATGGCGATTTTCATTGACTTTTGATAGAATTCAACATGTTTCTTCTTTAATAAGTTGAATGCACTGACACCAGCAACAAAAAATGCACCTGTGCACAATGCTCCAGTCAACACATGCGGGAATTCTACCCATAATTGACCGTTCGTGATCAGGGCAAAGAAATCATTCATTTCTGCCCTTCCATTGTTCAGTTCAAATCCTACTGGCACTTGCATGAATGAGTTGGCCGAAAGAATCCAAAAACCGGATAACATTGTTCCTATAGACACGAGCCAAATACATGCCAAATGAACTTTTTTCGATAAACGCTCCCAGCCAAAAATCCACAGCCCAATAAAAGTGGACTCCATAAAAAAAGCAAGCAGTGCTTCTATTGCAAGCGGTGCTCCAAAGACATCCCCAACGAATCTTGAATAATCTGACCAGTTCATCCCAAATTGAAACTCTTGAATGATCCCTGTTACAACCCCTACGGCGAAGTTAATAAGAAACAAATGCCCCCAAAACTTCGCCATTTTCTTGTAAAGCTCTTGTTTTTTTACTACGTAAAAGGTTTCCATCAATGCCACCATAAACACAAGGCCTATTGATAGCGGCACGAAGAAGAAATGGAAAATCGTCGTCACAGCAAATTGGATTCTTGCTAGCATAATCGGATCCATTGTAATACACTCCTCCACTATTTTGTTCACAATTTGTTCATTTTTTCACAAAAAGAAATAATAAAAAGGCTTTTGAAACAAATAATAATTACTTTATTAGAATTTCTATCAAAATAATCACAACTTTATATTATCAGACTTACGGATGACACCGACTGGGATTTATGTCAAAAATGTGACAAAATTTTCTATGATAATTTAAATTCCATTTTCTGGGAAATTAAATAAAGGGAGCCATATTGAAACTGGCCGCCCTTAAAAAATGCATCTATCCTTATTTTCATGATTGATTACTTTAAACCATTGATTGTTGATTTCTGAAAATACCAATTCTCCTTAGGTACTATATTGGATACTGTTAATATTAACGAAGGTATTCTTTCTACATCGAAGACAATGGCACCAATTTTCTTTGCAAACATAATAAGCGCATCACCATGAGAAAAATTGGTTAAATCATCGCCAATATGAAGCAAGGACATTAGGATCGCCTTCTTTTCATCTGCTTCAATGATAACTTGTGGTGAAAATCTTAATATCCAATCCTCTCCTTCAATTGAAAATCGGAACATCACTTCCCCACCTTTACCATGTAAAATTTATTAATTTAACATATGAGAAAGAGCCGTAATTATGTTAATTGGGGATTTAAATTCAGACTTTTTTATTAATTTATCAAAACCTTTATGTTTTCGGCAAAAAACCGCTTACCTTTCCTTGACTGTCCATTTTCATTATTGTATATTTAAAGCATCATGTAACCAAATATCATTATTAGCTGCATGATAATATTTAACTTTGGCACCACTCACGGTGTCTTGAAAGGCTTAGGAGGAAGAAGTACATGCAAAACGGTAAAGTAAAATGGTTTAACAACGAAAAAGGTTTTGGTTTTATCGAAGTTGAGGGCGGCGACGATGTATTCGTACATTTCAGCGCGATTCAAGGCGAAGGCTTCAAATCATTAGAAGAAGGTCAAGAAGTTTCTTTCGAAATCGTTGAAGGAAACCGTGGACCACAAGCTGCTAACGTAGTAAAACTATAATCCTTAATAAAAATGACCAATCAAGGGCTGACACTTCTGTCAGCCTTTTTATTTCCATTTTACTTGAGTTTTTTCCCATACTCCTGCAGCCTTTCCCCAACGGTACATTGGGATATACAGAAACGATGCGCCGATCTCCGCCCGCCTTCTTTTTTTAGCTGCTGATGTAAAAAACAGTCTACACAATATTGATTTATCAAGCTTTCGACTTGAGTAAAGAGTTCTTTTCTGACTGAAGGCTTCATTACTACCTAGCACCCACTTTTTACAGAATTAATGTTTTGGCGAAAATTTCTTTCCCGTCTAATGCTTGAGTAGCCAATCTATCTGCTTCCTTGTTGTCTTTTCTTGGTATGACCGTATATTTCGGTACTAGCTTCAATGATTTCAATTTATCTTCAATCCGGTCAAGCCATTGGTTTAGTGTTTCTTCATAACATGGCCATTCACCTTGAAGCTGCTTTAATACTCCCTGAGAATCTCCCTTAAATTCACACGAAAGATGTTGGGCACCTAAATCTTCCAAAATAGTTAATGCATAATAAAATGCAGCATATTCTGCTTCATTGTTGGATTCCATCTCGTCAAAGCACTCATTGGCACGAATCCGGAACTTCTTTTTTCCTTGTTTAAAAAATATAACAGCTCCAAGCCCTGCTTGATTTGTTTCCTTGTGGAAGCCCCCGTCAAAATAAACAGTAATATCATGAGGGTCATCCTCGATTTCTGTTAACAACTTTTTCAATTCTTTTAATTTCCAAGATGTCCCTTTCTCATCATAAAAATACAAGTCCACTACCTTTCCCGTTCCCTCAAGCTCATCACCCATTTGAACGGCTAATTCCCCAGCTACCCATTCGGATGAACACTGGACTTTTTCATTATTTTTTACTTTGTAATTCCACTCAAGTCTATAGTTCATGTTTTTCAGCCTTTCAAGAATGATTTTTCTTGTTCTTACCAACTAGCTTATTCATTTAGCAAATAAATATAAATATTTTTGTCATACCCATACGGGCACAAGAAAAATATATTTTCCTGCATTGATGCGTTAAAATATGTTAAACTTTCAGTATTATTAAAATGGAGGAAATAGCCTTGATTGAAGTTTATATTGATGGGGCAAGTGCCGGTAATCCCGGCCAAAGTGGTGCAGGCATTTTTATTAAAGCAAACGGTACTAGTGAAAAATATTCGATACCCCTTGGTATCATGTCAAACCATGAAGCAGAATTTCATGCTTTTATCAAAGCCCTGAACATATGCTTAACTAACGGATTCGCCCATGCAGTCATATCGTTTCGTACTGATTCGGAGTTAGTTAATAAGTCTCTCGAAAAAGAGTTTGTCAAAAATAAATTATATGCTCCCTTACTTGAAGAAGCATTACAGTTAACAAAAAAAATCGATTTATTTTTTATGAAATGGATTCCAAGTAGCGAAAACAAAGTAGCTGATGAACTGGCACGACTGGCGATACAAAAAAATTCAAGTAAGGAGCTCAATGCATCATCATGAGTTAAGCAAAAAACTCCCGTTCGAGGGAGTTTTTTCTTAAATTGCAAGCAATTCTTGTTCCTTCACAAAATTTATTGCATCTTTCCTTGTGTTAATCTTATTTGAAATTAACGTTTCCAACAATGACATATAAAAACTGCCATCAAAGCTCTTTTGTGCTTTTAACGTCAGCTCAATCGCTGTATTGATTATTTCATCGGTAGCATTTGTATAGTGCTTCCCGAAGAAAATAAAGCCAATTGCATCTTCTTGAAATTGAAAGCCTTTTCCCTTCAAGTAGTGCAAATACTCCTCAACTGTACGCACTGACAACACATTCCTCTCTCCCACAATCTATATAAGATATCCCTTTAAAATCTTAACCTAAAATTTGACGCTTTGCTATTCTTTTTTGTACAAAAATGGCCGATGACCCCGACTGCAATACCTAACAGTGCTCCTCCAACTACCTCTTCCGGTTGATGACCTAGAACTTCTTTTAGCTTTTTTGGAGATTCCTTTTTCACTTCTATACGTTCATCTTTCTGTATTTTTTCAATTAATTCATTCATTGAATTTACTTTTAAGGTTAGCTCACCTGTCTGCCGGCGGACGCCTTGAGCATCGTACATGACAATTAACCCGTAGACAAGTGAAAGGGCAAAGTCAAAGGTTGGCAGTCCTCTTTGTAAAGCAATATAGGTGGTAAGAGTCGAAACCCCTGCTGAATGGGAGCTGGGCATACCTCCAGTTCCGAAGAAAAGCTCAGGGCGCCATTCTTTCCTTTTAACATAATGGATTGGAATTTTCACAGCTTGGGCAAGTCCAATGCTAAAAAGTGCTAAATAAACACCTTTGTTCATTTTATTAAATCACCTCTGCCATTATTGTTAGAAAGCCCGAGTTTTATTATTCCTAAGGGAAATACTAACTATTGGGGAGGTGAATCGTAAATGAGCAAAAAAGGTAATAACCGCGGAGTAAAAGCGCATGGTGTAAATCCACAAGGATATGGACAGGACGCAGAATTTGCGGAGGAACCAAAAAGTAAATTAGAAAATGCAGCGAAGAAGAAAAACACAAAGTAAAAAAAAATTCGGAGCGGCTTATGACCCTAGGGTCTAGGCTGCTTGCACTGGACAATTCTCAAAGTCAAAAGGCTGTCCCCAGATCGAGACAACCTTTTACATTAAGATATAATTGCTTCGTCAAACGGCAGCAGCCGTTGTACTCCTCGAAGCTCGATTTCCATTAATTTATTTAACGCTTTTTCTTTTTCAATTCTAAGTCCTGCCTCTTCTAATGCACAGCTGACGGGAACATCACACTTTATTTCAGCGAGCATTCTAGACAGGTGGAGCATGACTAAATCCTGCTCAATTTTCGCCTTATTGGACTTTGTTAACCGATCTAAGTTAGAAATTATGCCTTCCACGTGTTCAAATTCATGTAAAAGCTTCAACGCCGTCTTTTCACCGATTCCTCTCACGCCTGGATAATTATCACTCGTGTCGCCCATTAATGCTTTTAAATCAATCATCTGCCTTGGTGTAATCCCTTTTTCTGCAAAAAAGGTTTGCGGCGTGTGAACGAAATAATTCCCATACCCTTTTTTCAGTAAAATAACAGAAATGCTATCGTCAAGCAGCTGCAGGATATCTTGGTCACCAGTTAAAATAGATACATGGGCATGGTCCTTCATTTGATTTGCTATGGTTCCGATGCAATCATCCGCTTCATAACCTTCCAATCCAATATTTGGAATATCAAAGGATGCAACTACTTCCTTTACAAGGTCAAATTGCGGGATCAGTTCTACTGGAGCCTCGCCTCGATTTCCTTTATACTCAGCAAATAACTCTGTCCGAAAAGTTTTACTACCCATATCCCAACAAACAGCCAGATGTGTCGGTTTAAATGAAGAAACTGCTGTAAATAAATGCTTTACAAAGCCATGGATTCCATTTGTCGGAATGCCTTTAGAATTTATCATAAATTGCCCTGTCACTGCCGTTGCATAAAAGGCACGGAATAACAAGGCCATACCATCAACAAGCATAAGCGAAGGCTTTTGATTTTCCATTTCTAGAGTCCCCCTTATTAAAAAAACAACACGAGTTCCATTATAACATAAGATGACACTGAAATTTATTCGATTTTATTTTCTTCATAGGAGATCCAGTCGCTAAAGCTGCCAACATAGAGCTTTACCTTTTCAAAACCAGCTTCCTTTAAAGCAATAAAATTTGGCACAGCGGTTACGCCTGAACCGCAGTAAACAATGATTTGACTGTCAGGATCAATATCTGAAAATCTTTGTTTTTGCCCCTCAACTGGTATATATTGGTTTTCCATTAACCCTTTCATCCAAGGCTTATTAATTGCACCAGGGATGTGGCCAGCTTTTTTATCAATTGGTTCTTCCAAACCAAGATATCGCTTTTCTTCGCGGGAATCGATTAGGATCTTGTTTTGTTTTTTAACTGCTTCTTTTACTTCTTCAACGCTTGCCATTAATTCCGACCTCAGATTGACTTGAAAATTCGCTTTTTCAAAAATAGGAATAACCTCTGTTATAGGATTATTGCCTTCAAGCCAAGCTTTAAATCCCCCATCAAGTACATAAACCTGTTCATGTCCAAGGTAATGAAGGAGCCACCAAAAACGGGCAGCGTATTGCCCTTCACCATAATCGTATGCAATGACCGGTTTATCAGTACTAATTCCTGCCGCCCCTATTTTCTTTACCAATTCAGCTACATTTGGCAATGGATGTCGTCCCCCCTGCTCCCTAACTGGAGATGACAAATCCTGTTCTAAATCAAAGAAAACAGCACCAGGAACATGACTGATTAAATAGTCCTGCTTTCCTTTTTGGGGTTCTGCTAATGAAAAGCGGCAATCCACAACTCTAACATTATTTTCGGTTAAATGTTTCAATAACCATTCCATGTCTTTAATGTATTTCATGCAAACGCACCCCTTCAATTTGTTGATTCTCCTGTAAGTCTTTGTTGTATGTCGGTTAAAAGGTCAATTGAAACTCCACCATCTAATGCTGAAAGTAGGCCTAAATAGAATTCATCCGCCTGAACAGTCATTTGCTCTACTTGCCGTTTGAATTCGTTATTCAATTCAGTTGCATAGTGAGCATTTAATCGGCCGGTTTCTTGCTTCAAATAGTCGTCTGCAAGGCTATTTAAGATCCTATTGAGTTCATCACTCATGAGTTTTTTTTCGTTTTTTTCAAAAAAGGACTTTGGATTTTTAAAATAGGATATTGACTTCGCAAACATCTGATAGTCTAACTTCAAAAAGGCAGTTGGGAAATCAATTTCTTTGCTTGCCCCTTTTTCAAATGCAGAAAAGGAAATGTCTTGATTTATTTCTAGCAGGTTCCGAGTGAGAGCTGCTTGATAATCCATTAGCAGTCTTTCAATAAAGCGGTCTATCCTTACAGTTGTTGCTCTCATTTCTTGGGCAAAATCAAATCCAAGGCTTTCGAGAAAATCATCCAATGCTCCTTTTAGCGCCTTTTTTAGATTGCGGCCGTCGTCTCGAAGTGTCGATGGATTGAATGCCTCTTTAAAGAAATCACCAAAACGCAGGAATACTCTTTGCTTAATGTAAAAGACTAATTCTTCTGCCTCCATGTGTAAACGGTTTTGTAAAGGCTCGTCTGTTTGTTTTTCCATTAACATCTTGATTATCCTTTGTTGCTTTTCAAGCTCTGTTCGTTTATGCTCTTTAACTGAATGGTCTTCCCTCGAGCTTTGAATAAGTTTGGTTATCAGCTCATGGACACGAGTCAATTCTTTTTCGGCTGAAGAAATTGCCATCTCTGTTAGATCATTGGAAATAAATTGATAAAACGCCTGCTCAAATTTTTTTATACCAGAGTTTTCAGTAAGCTTGGTGTGCGTTTTTTCATTTATCGCGAGCATACTTGACAATGGATAGAGATGTGGATTTCTTATTCCATATTTCATTAGCTGATCTGCAACATACTCAGATACTGTTTCCTTTTCTTCTTCATTTTCAGCAAGATCAATCGCATTAATAATGAAAAACATTTTATCCATTTGGAACGATTCCTTTACACGTCCTAACTGGATTAAAAACTCGCGGTCGGCTTTTGAAAATGCATGGTTATAATAAGTGACAAACAGGATGGCATCTGAGTTTTTAATGTAGTCAAAGGCCACACCCGTATGGCGAGCGTTAATAGAATCAGCTCCTGGGGTATCAACAAGTGTAATTCCTTTTCGAGTTAACTCGCAATCAAAATACAATTCAATCCACTCGACATAACAGGATTTTTCTTCCTTCGCTACAAAATCATGAAACTCTTTAATATCTGTTTCTTTTACTGTACCGAGTAATTCCGCAAAGGAGGTAATTCCTTTTTTAAATGCTTGCAAAAAGGCAAAATGTGTTTTTTCCAGTACTCCTTCCTGCCCTTTCTCAAGGTTGATTTGATCAATCATTTTAGCAGCTGCAGCGAAATCACCGGCATGTAAGTCAAAAACCTTTAAAGCACGATTTACATCCTCAAGCATCGTATTTCTCTTTTTGAACTTCACCAATACGGTTCCATGTGGATGGACAGCCGAAACCGGTTTAATTTTATTGATGGCAGCAGTAGTCGGATTGGGTGATACAGGTAAAACCTTCTCTCCTATTAGGGCATTGGCAAAGGACGATTTACCGGCACTAAAGGCACCGAACAACGCTACCGTAAAGCCCTTGTGTTCCAGTCTATTTGCTTTCTCAGTTAGTTCTTTTGCAAGCTTTCGAAAACCCGGCAGAGGTTTAATTAGTTCGGATGCATGATAAAGCCGCTCAATCGTGTTCTTCAATCGTCCTCCACTGTGATTGTTGTCTTTTGTCCTAGCTTCCTGGACGATTGGTCCTTCACTTGTTTTATCAGCCTTCGTACTTTCTTGTTTAAAAGTTTTGGTTTCTCCAGTGGATTGGACCACTTCGTATTCTTCCTCTTCTTGAACAAAAAGCTTATACACATCTTCGTCTAATACTTCAGTTTGAATAAGGAGATCGTCAATTTTCTTTTCTCGTAAAAAACTATTTTGTTCGTGCTTTTTAAGCTCTGCTAACGCATTCACATATCTCTCGATTTTAGTAAATTCCTTTTCGTATTGTTCCTTAACCTTGCACGCTTGATTTTTTAACGCATCTAAGAAGCTCTCTTTAAAATCCGCTAATTGATTTCTCGCAATTCTTTTAATCTCATTTGCAACATCCTCTGTATAATGGAGGACATAATCTCCCGTTACACGTGCCCCTGACTTTACAGTATTGATGGCTAAATCGATAGGGATGGGGATAGAAAACGATTGAGCTAAGCTTTGAAGCTCCGCTTGAATAAGTTCCGTTTCCTTTAAGGTTCGAAGAAGAAATTCTCGGACATGCCACTCAAGCTGTGATTTTGTTTTTTCAAGCAGATCCTGATAAAAACTGTCTAATCTCTTCTTCTTCTCCTCTAAGGTCTTTTGCTTAGAGAACAGGAATCCTACTCTAAATTCTGGCTGGCAGGATTCTAAATAAACTTCTGCTAATGACCTCGTTTGAAAAGGCATGAGATAAGCATTTTTCATGATTTCGGCAATTTTATTATCAAATTCCTTTTCCTTATCACCCAAACCCTTTCTTAGCATCTTTAGACTGGCAGTGAGTTCTTGATAGGAAAATGCTAAATCCTGTTTTTCGTGCTCAGTTAATTCATTTAATATTTCAAGTGTTGGTGTGAGCTCCTCTTCTTCTAGCTTATTTACTTGATTTACATGATCTTGTGCAATTTTTTTTAATGAATGAAAAATGGATGGAACGAGTAATTGATCTTTGGATGCTAATTTTTCTGCTATAAATTGCTGAAGCTGATAGAATTCGTTAAAAGGGTTGTCTTTCTGCTTCAATGAGGTATAAAAAATCCTTGCCGGGTTTACCCCCCATGAAGCAAATGAATCGACAACACTCTTTTGAAAGTCGGAAAAACTTAATTCCTCATCTTTGTGTTTATCAATTTGGTTAATGACTAAATAAACTTCCTTTCCTGCCTCCGTTAGTTCTTTTGTAAATAAAAAATTCAACTCTGCTTGGACATGATTATAATCCATTACATAAAAGATTAAATCAGCTAAATGGATGGCGGATTCCGTGGCGATTCGGTGTGCATCATCGGCAGAATCGATTCCCGGTGTATCCATAATCACCGTATTAGAAGGTAAATGGGAGTCGCAATGGCTAATCTCTAATTCTTCGATTTTGTCTCCGTCTTTACAATATTTTTTGACTAACTCATAGTCATACGGAGCTAAATACAGCCTAGGTTTTTCATTTTTAAAAAATACCTTTGCATAATCCTCACCTGATTTCACTTTCACTAAGTTAGCACTTGTTGGAATCGGACTTGATGGTAATAAATTTTCCCCGACAACCTGATTGATCATTGTTGATTTCCCTGCGGAAAAATGACCGCAGTATGCAATGAGGAATTCTCGATTCTCTAACTTTTTCGCAAGTTGTTTTACTTTTTCTGCCTGTTTTGGATCATGATGATCGATTAAATATTCATATATCATAACGATTTTTCGTTTTAAAGTTTGAATGGTTTCTTTCTGATTGGCTGTTTGCACCATTTTTGATTATTCCCCTTAACATCGTAGTAATAATTTTTATTTTATACGATAATTCAAACTTTTCCTATCTTGACACCTTTTTTAACAAAAAGATTTTTGGACAACAAATAGGCCAAGGTACTAAACCTTGGCCTATTGAAGAAGCTATTTCCTTATTGAGTAACATTTTTTAAGACGTGCTTCATGACAAATGCATAAATAATTACCGTTCCACCAACAAAAGCAAAAGCCATATGTAACACCTTCCCTATCAAACTCTTTCCTGAGAATGATTTTCATTGTTGAGTTTATTTTAGCACGGTTGATAATCATTTTCAATAATCCGTTTGTATCTGTCACAATTTTTTAACAATCCTTGGAATAAAGCGATTGCAGTCTCGAAAGATACCTTCATACTCAGTTAATGTTTTTAGTGCTTTTTCCTCCTCTGGAATTCGAACCATTAGCATGATTATGTTTAATATAGTAAACAAAAACGCCGTAAAGTACGCGCTGAACAGGACTGGCACAGCTAGCAGCTCAACCGCAACTACAAAATAATTGGGATGCTTTAAAACTCTATATGGTCCTCTCCTGACCACATTGGCACCCTGTAAGACAAGGATTTTCGTGTTCCAATACTTTCCGAGAGATATGATTGCCCAGATTCTTATGAACTGGGCAAAACAAAATAGAGCTAAAACGAGCGGCCAGATGTAGGATAGTCCCCGTTCTAACGTAAACTTTTCAGTAAATAAGACAATAAAAAACAGTACATGCATCATGACCATATACTTATAGTGCTTTTCACCAAACTCAACTGCTCCCTGCTGCTTCATCCATTTTTCATTGCCTTTTGCAATAAAAAGCTCCACAACCCGCTGAGAGATGACAAAACCTATGAATAGAATAAATGGATAAAGATCATTCATTTATCTCCACCTCAGCAAGAGTAATTCTGAGCTAAACCCCGGCCCTAGTGCAGTTCCGAGACCAATAGTGTTCTTAGGAATGTCCATCTCCATATAGCGTCTTAACACGAAAAGAATAGTTGCAGAAGACATATTTCCATATTGCCTTAAAACCTCAAAAGATACTTCGTTCATTGAAGGAGGTATATCTAATGCTGTCATATATGCATCCAATACCTTTTTTCCGCCAGGATGGGCAATAAAACAGTCGATTTGCCCCAACTCGATTTTATGTTCTGCTAAAAAATCAGTTACATTAGGTTTTAGCCAGCCTTCAATGATACGGGGAATATCACGGGAAAATAAGACGAATAATCCTGAATTTTTTAATTCCCAACCCATCACATCCAAGGAATTTGGCATAAGTGTTGATTGGGTGGCGATAATCGAAGGCAATGCGGCCTTCATCCCAATCTCCTCAGTTTTAACATCGTCACCGCAAACCAATGCACAGGCAATTCCATCGGCAAAAAGTGATGTTCCAATTAGATTACTTTTTGAAAAGTCATTCTTCTGAAACGTTAAGCTGCAGAGCTCAATGGATAGAACGATGACTTTTGCCTCAGGAAACGCTAAGCAATACTCAAATGCCCTTGATAATCCGACCGCACCACCGGCACAGCCAAGTCCCCATATCGGCACCCGCTTAGTATGCGGGTTAAATGGCAATTGATTCATAATTCTTGCATCAATACTAGGGGTTGAAATACCTGTTGTTGAGATGAAAAAAATGGCGTCAATCTCTTCATATGGAATATTCTCCTTAAGAAAGACAGGATTATTTAAACATTGCACTATCGCTTCTTTTCCATGAACCACAGCGGATTCGATGTAAACATTGTTCTTCTCTTCAAACGAATGATACTCTTTAAACCACTCGATATTTTTGACAAAATGTCTTTTTTCAATTTGTCCGTTCTGAAAGGCTTTTAACAGTCTTTCAATATCCTTAAATGAATCAGTAAAAAGGTCTCTTGCAAACTCTAATGCTTGGGCTTGGTTAATTTCATAGGGGGGTATAACCTCTGATACAGAAATAATGGCAGGCATCATCATTCTCCTTCTACACATCTAAGGGTATTTTTTCCAGAGATCCACAGAATTATTCGGGGAATTGATCACGTTTAGGTGCAAAAAAAAGCTCCCCTAATATAGGGAAGCAAATGTTTTGAAGGTTGTTGTTGTGCAGTTAAATTATAACGCGGATTAAGATTTCCTTCATTACATAATCATTACCAATTTTATTTATTGCTTTTCAGATTGTTTTTGAATTTCTATCTTTATTTTGTTGTTCGCCAATATTCCGCAAACTTTGCAATATTCTACTTTATTATATAGAAGCCGACAATGTTCGCAATAGTATTTCTCCAACAAGACCACTCACTTCCAAGGGTATTTATTTTTATCATATTTTTTATTTTTCACAGTGTGACTTCAAGAACGAACCGCATAATTTTATGTGTGAAGTATTATTCAATTACTTTTATCACATATAAGGTGCGACAGTTCACAGTTTCTTCACATTTTCCTCTGTTTGTTTGTGACAAAAATCACTGTTGTATCAAGTTTTTAACATTAACATAGTAGATACCTAAGGAATGAACAATTTGTGAACTACGAAATTTCATATTTTACTTTCACAATTGTTTTGTATTATGAAAGAGAACTTATTTATTTAATTCAATTTTCTGAAGGGAGTGCAAAGGGATGGCGAAGGCGGAACTGAAAACTAAACATAAAACAGAAGTGGAAGACAGCTCTTCTCTTAAAGGGACTTTAGCATCCGTTTTCTTATTGGGAGCGTTTATTATCGTCACCTGGATAAGTGTTTACTACCTATTCGTAGAACGTTTTTAATGATTGAAGGGGGAAAAAATATGCATATGCATAAATTTGAAAAAATTTGGCTGACTTTCGGTATTAGCTGCCTTGTTATTTTTTTGGCAGTAGTAGGTGTTAGCGCCTTCTATCTTGGCAACAAACCGCCTAGCTGTTTAACAACTGTTAATCCTGAAAAGGTAGATCAAACAAAACCATTCAACAAACCGGGACTTCATAAGGTTGATGGAAAAGATTGGGAATATGAGTTAGTTTACGTTGCATCCGCTTTCTCTTATAATCCTGCAAAAGTAGAAGTGCCACTTGGTGCAAAAGTAAAAGTTATCGCCACAACAAAAGACGTCATTCACGGCTTCGAAGTCGCTGGGACTAATATTAATATGATGCTTGAACCTGGTTATGTCAGCGAATATACAACAACATTTGACAAAGCAGGCGAATTTTTGATTGTTTGTAATGAATACTGTGGTGCCGGGCACCATTTAATGAGTTCGATGATTGAGGTGGTAAAATAATGATTAACAGTGCTGCTGCAAAAGTAAAAGTTGACCCTCGTGATGCAAAGCTTTCCATGGCACACTTCTTTGTTGCCTTTTCAGCACTTGCTCTTGGGGGATTAATGGGGCTCCTGCAAACCCTTGTCCGTTCAGGAAAATGGGAACTTCCATGGGGAATTGATTATTATCAAATCTTAACCGTTCATGGTGTGTTAATGGGACTAGTTTTAACAACTTTCTTTATTATGGGCTTTCAATATGCTGCTGTGAGCAGGACAACCGGCGGACATTCGAACGCCGCTAGACGTACTGGTTGGATTGGCTTTTGGGTCATGTTAATCGGTACATTAATGGCAGCAACAATGGTTCTTCTTAAGGAAGCATCTGTTCTTTATACCTTTTATGCACCACTTAAAGCACACTGGATATTTTACTTAGGTTTAACCTTCGTTGTTGTCGGAAGCTGGCTTGATGGAGCGGCTCAAATCATGACCTATGCTAGATGGCGGAAAAATAATCCTGGTCAGCCAAGTCCTTTATTAAGCTTTATGGCAGTAATCAATACAGTGATGTGGATTGTTGCAACACTAGGTGTTGCTGCAACCGTATTATTCCAATTGCTTCCATGGTCACTCGGATTAGTTGATACAGTTGATGTGCTAGTCAGCCGTACATTGTTCTGGTATTTTGGTCATCCATTAGTTTATTTCTGGTTATTGCCTGCCTATATGTGCTGGTATGCGATTATTCCAAAAATTATTGGTGGAAAAATTTTCTCAGATTCTTTGGCACGATTGTCGTTTATTTTGTTCCTGCTTTTCTCGATTCCGGTCGGTTTCCACCACCAATTAACTGAACCAGGAATTGATCCAGCATGGAAGTTTTTCCAAGTTATTCTTACATTCATGGTAGTTATTCCATCGTTAATGACTGCTTTCTCTCTATTTGCTACTTTTGAGAGATATGGACGTTCTAAGGGTGCTACTGGACTTTTTGGCTGGTTTAAAGTTCTTCCTTGGAACGATGCCCGCTTTACAGTTCCATTTATCGGTATGGCTTCGTTTATCCCTGCCGGTGCAGGTGGAATCATCAACGCTTCTAACCAAATGGATCAGGTCGTGCATAACACAATTTGGGTAACAGGTCACTTCCATTTAACAGCTGCCACATCTGTTGTGCTAACGTTTTTTGGAATTTCTTATTGGTTAATTCCTCATTTAACTGGACGCAAATTAACGAAGGCTATGAATAAATTAGGAATCATCCAGGCATGGGTTTGGTTCATCGGTATGGCGTTCATGTCAGGTGCTATGCATATCCAAGGGCTTCTTGGCGGACCAAGACGCTCAGCCTTCTCTACGTACGGCGGTGCAAAGCAAGCAGCTGAGTGGATTCCTTACCAAATCGCTCAGGCAGTTGGCGGATCGATTTTATTCCTTGGAATTATTTTAGTACTGATTATTTTTGTTAACCTTGCTTTCTTTGCTCCTAAAGGGGAGGAAGAATTCCCTGTAGCTGAAGCAGAAAACCTCGAAGAAAAAGCACCAATGGTGTTCGAAAACTGGAAATTATGGCTTGGAATTACAGCGGCTCTTATTCTGTTCGCTTACACGATACCGTTTATCGATATCATTCAAAATGCACCTCCAGGCTCAAAAGGATTCCAGACCTGGGGTAAATGGTAACTCCATTTTATTTTCAAATAGTGTAAAAGGCTTCAATCTCCTAGATTGAAGCCTTTTTATTATATATCGTTCCTCTGCTTTTTTTAGAACGATTAATGAGAAGAACCGATAAAAGAATCACAAATGATCCGATTGCTTGGATGACACCAAAACCTTCCTCATACAGAAAAACACTTAAAATCGTTGCAACAACTGGTTCTACTGTGGCAATGATAGCGGCTTTACTTCCATCTACATTTTCAAGTCCTTTTGTATAAAGTAAATAAGCGATTACCGTAGGAAATAGACCTAGACCGATCCCATACAGAAGAATATCACCACTCACCAGAAGGCTCCATTTATCCCAGAGATGTGTCAAGGGTAGTAATGCAAGGGATGCGATGATAAAGGTATACAATGTTACCGTAAAGGTGGGATATTTTTTCAAGGCAAACTTACCAAATATCGTGTATAAGGCATATCCAAAGCCTGCCCCGAGCCCTGTCAGAAGCCCGATTGGCCGAATGGCTGCCGCTGCCTTTAAATTGACACCGGCAACCAAAACGCAGCCAACAATAGTCGCTAAAACAGATAGGATTTTAGTTGAATCCATGTTTTCCCTTAAAAATAAATAGGATAATATAGTGACAAACGCTGGTGCTGTATATAATAAAATCACTGCTAGCGACAAATTCATTTGATTAATAGCCGAAAAATAGCACCAATTAAATAAAACAATGCTGCAGATCCCCGTTCCAATAAATAGTCCGATATCAGGGAATTTGATTTTCATTTGAACTGGGAATTTTATTACCCCAATTAAGCTAAGCAATATTGCTGCTGTGACAACCCTTATCGTCACAATTTCCATCGGGGTAAAACCTGCTTCAGTCAGTTTCCTTACAAAGATTGCAATGATTCCCCATAATGATGCACTTATTGCAATGAATATAATGGGAATGACCTTTTTCAATTTAACTGATATACCTTTCCATATTTCTCATAAAGATAATCAATCAGATATTTAGCATTTAAGCCTTCTCCGGTGACATCCTGTAATATTTCAAGCGGCTTCTTCATTTTTCCATATTGATGAATATTTTTTGTCAGCCACTCTTTAATCGGGAGTAGGTTTCCTTCCTCTAATAATTGATCGAAATTTGGGAGCTCCTTAAGCATTTTATGCTTAAATTGTGCTGCATACATATACCCTAAGGCGTAGGAAGGGAAATAACCAAAACTTCCTCCAGCCCAGTGGACATCCTGAAGCACTCCCACTCCGTCATTTTCAGGATGTATACCTAAGTACTCTTCGTATTTATCATTCCAAACCTTTGGCAGGTCCTTCACTTCAATTTCATCCTTAAATAACCCTTTTTCAATCTCATAGCGGATCATTACATGTAGCGGGTAGGTTAATTCATCTGCTTCAATTCTAATTAATGATGGCTTCGATTCATTAATTGCACGATAGAATTCTTCTATTTCAACATGGTCGAATTGACCATTTGCATATTCCTTTAAAAGGTCATAGTTATTTTTCCAAAATGAAATGCTTCGTCCCAGAATATTTTCATAGAAAAGAGACTGCGATTCGTGAATTCCCGTTGAGGTCCCAGAGCAAAGCGGTGTACCAATCAGATCCTTTGAAACATTTTGTTCGTATAATGCATGGCCGCCTTCGTGAATCGTACCAAAAACAGCTGTCCGGAAGTCGTTTTCATCATACTTTGTTGTAACGCGGACATCGCCGGGATTTAAGCCGATGGCAAATGGGTGAACGGTTTCGTCCAGCCTTCCTGCATTGAAGTTATACCCCATTTTGTCGAGGATTTTCAAACTAAATTCGCGCTGATTTTCCTTTGAAAATTTTTTAAATAGAAAATCTGTATTTGGCTTATGAGGAGACTCCGAAATCTGTTTGACCAATGGGACAATTTTTTCCCTTAGTTCACCAAAAACTTGATCCAGCACTTCCATCGTCATACCAGGTTCATACATATCTAATAAAACATCATACTTGTTTTCCTCATGACCCCAATAGCCGATGAATCGTTTTGTCATCGCTACGAGTTTCTCAAGGTATGGACTAAACAAGGCAAAATCAGCTTTTTCCTTAGCTTCCTCCCAGACACTTTCTGCCTTTGATTGGAGAATGATAAACTCTTTGTATTCGTCAGCCGGTATTTTTTTGTTACGTTCATATTCCTTTTTGCACTCATCGAGGATTTTATTGGTCTTTTCTGAAAGTGGCTGTTTTGATAAATTGGCTATGTATGCTGCCATTTCCTCGGAAGTAGACATTTTAAATACCTCAGAAGATAGCATTCCAATAACCTCCGACCGTTGTTCCACGGCATGCTTCGGAGCACCCGTTCTAAGATCCCAATAAATTAATCCCAGTGCTTCATTATACGCTGATATCTTTTTTACATAATCTAAAAATTCTTTTTCTAATTGTGCATCATTCATTCCATTACCCCCTTTATATGCTTTTAAATTCTAACATACAATTCTGAAAAGTTGTTGATTGAAGTAATAAAAATACAGAAAAAAACAACAGAATATAATTTCTGTTGTAAAATAAATGAAAAGGGAAAAGAGGTTGTTACCTGGAAAATAAATATTCAGTAGTATGATTTGAAAGAGTTACGAATCACACCTAAAACATGATTTTTATTTATCCTACCAATGTATTAGGGGGACAGGAATTTGAGAGAATTAGTGGGTTCATGTAAATGCTGCAAAAAAGATATTTATTGTTTAGATGGTTTTTTTAACGGTATCCATACGGAAGAAAACGAGATTTACTGTTTCGACTGTTATAATAATCTTAAGAAAGAAAATGAAAATCCGCAAAGCTAAGCTTTGCGGATTTTTGCTATTATTCTTCATCCACTGATAAATCTTTTACAGGAAGTCTTTCTCCTTCTTTATGCGTAGGTTTACGTAAATTAAAGAGTGCTTTTACACAGAATAACATCAATACCACTACGCCAATAAGGAAAATGGTGTCAGGCACCGCACGCCAGGTTAGTAGTGTTTGGACATTATCCTTTTGCAGGAAGGCTGCTGATCGAGATGCTGCGTATCCATGGTTGAATGCTTCTTTGATTTGAAGGAAACCGACAGGAAGTAAGGATAAGAAGACCATTCCAGCAAGACCTACATTCAACATGATACAGCTGAATTTCAGCCATTTATCGTTCCATGCCTCCGGTTTCACAATATTTCTTAATGAGTATAGGAGGACCGCACATGCAAACATACCATATACACCCATCATCGACCCATGACCATGTGCTGGTGTTAAGAACTGTCCATGTTCGAAATAACTTACTGCCGGTAAATTAATTAAAAATCCAAGCACACCTGCTCCAACTAGGTTCCAGATGGCAACAGAAATTAGGAACCAGAAAGTACCTTTATAAGGGAAGTCTACTCCGCCTGCTCGCATCATTTTGTATTGTTCATATGCTTCAAGAATTAATAATGTCAACGGAATTACTTCCATAGCTGAGGGCTTCCCTTTTCTTTATGCTTCTTTTGGCTCAGTTGGAAGAGCTTCTGTAATACTCTGTAAAAGACAAGAATCGATATCTTCATCTATCATGATATGAACCATTCCCCTGTCTTTTTCACTCCTAATTAATCGTCCTATACCTTGACGAAGACGGAGGAGCATATAGGGCAAATCCACCGCGATGAATGGATTATCAACTCCATCTCTCTTGGCAGTAAAAACAGGATCATTTGGCGGGAAAGGAAGAGAAAAAATCAGAACATTTTCAAGTGATCTTCCCGGAATATCAAGACCTTCCCAAAGATGGATGGAACATAGAATGGCATGCTCCTCATTTTGAAATTTCGAAACGAGTGTGCTGATCTCCTCGTCTCCTTCAAAATAAATTGGAAAATGTATTACTTTTGACAGCTGCTTCTTAAGAAGTAACAATTCTTCCATATTATTTAACAGTATAAGTGCCCTGCCCTCTGATTGGTTAAGCATTTTAATAAGATAATTAATTTTATCTTCAATGCTTCCATTTAGGAACCTCGGGAGATAGACTTCCATCTTTTCCGCATATTCAAATGGTGATGCAACCGAAAAGGATAAGTATTCTTTCACCCCAAGACTAGTTGCAATATAATCGAACGAATTTTGATTTGACAATGTAGCAGACGAAAAAATAAACGGCTTTTTCTGTGAGAAAACCTCTTCCTGCATCACCTCTTCAACCATTTTTGGCATGATGACAAGTGTCCGTTCTCCCCCGCCTTCTTCATACCAAGTAATTCCATTCAATTCTTGAAGGAAAAGCGCTAATGAGTGGGTGATTTGCTCCAAATACTCCTCAACAATTTTTAAATCATACTCATTAATAACATATAGCTCGCTTTCAAATACAAGCTCTTCTTCCAAGGCTTGAAGAGTTGAAAGCAGCTTCCTGCATGTTTTTAATACTAATGGATGCTTGGTAATCATTTGTTTTTCTGAGCCTTTCGTATGCGCAGAGAACTGTGATATGGCGTCAAAAAATTCCTCATTATCTATTAGTGCTTCTTCAATCGTATACAAGGTCTTCTCACGCACTTCATTTTCCATTAACCTGGATAGCAGGGTATCTAAGGTATAATCGGTAAAGCGGTAGCTTAAGGCTTTCTGCGCAGCATATTCAAGCAGGTGTCCCTCATCAAAAACAACGGAAGAATGCTCCGGCAACAAGGGCAACTGCCCTTCCCGCTTTCGTGACTCTTTAGTCCATACATGTTCCATATAAAAATCATGGGAACAGATGATTAAATCCGTTGAATGTCGATAATATTCACGGTGCAATGTCAGCCCGCAGCGATGACGTTTTTCACAGGAAAAACAATCCTGAAGAGTGTCCCAATTGAGATTGTTCCATTTTTCATCTGACAAATTAGGAAAATCTCGTCTGTCACCGTACCTTTCAAAAGATTGCATGGAGCCGCCCGTATGGATAAAATCAGGCAGCTTTTGATAGACCTCGGATATCTCATCCGATAAATCATTATTCCGAACCTGGTCAAGCTTTTTTAAACACAAGTACTGATCTCGTGATTTTGCCAGCCGAACATCGATATTTAACCCAAGTACTCTCTCAAGCTTTGCAATATCGCCTTCTTTTTTCACAAGCTGCTCGATTAGCGTTTCATCGGCACAGGCAATCACTACAGGCCTATTGGTGTACCTTGCATACATAATGGAGTAGAGCAAATAAACAATCGTCTTCCCTGTTCCAACTCCTGCTTCAGCGAACATCACTTTTTTATCTTTGAAGGCTTTTTCCAATTGAAAAGCCATGTAAATTTGTTCATCCCTCAGTTCGAAACCAGCATCAGGCAAAATATCATAAAATAGATCGCCAATCCATTCTCCCAATTTGTCATAAAAGGATTCAGTTTTGGAGACTTCAAACGGCATCCGGTTTTGCAAGTAAACCCCTCCAAAAAAAACATTAGCGTCAATGGACGACGCTAATTGTCTAGTCTATTTGATTATTTCACTTTGAAACGGGGGCTTTTTTCCCCAATATTGATATAAATCTGTCCTAATAAATCCATTAAACAGCTTTCGTTTCTTCGTTGCTGGTTTTCCATAATACTGCTCAAATTCTTCATTCGAAGTCATGATATATTTCGACCACGTATCAAGCTTACTAAAAGCCTGTCCCATTTCCTTATACATTTGTTCCACAGCCTTTTTATCACCAAGTCTTTCACCATATGGCGGATTTCCGACTATGACACCGTATTCCTTACTTGTCGAAATGTCTCTAACCTGCATTTGCTTAAATTGAATCAAATCACCAAAACCAGCTTCAAAAGCATTTTCTTGTGCAATTTTTACCATGCGGTGGTCAATATCAGACCCAGTAATGTCTACGGTCTGATCATAATTCGCCAAGTCTTCGGCTTCATTCCTAGCTTCATCCCAAACTTTTGGTGAGATCCAATTCCAGCCTTCCGAAACAAATTCGCGATTAAAGCCAGGAGCAATATTTTGTCCAATCATTGCCGCTTCAATCGGTATGGTACCAGAGCCGCAGAAAGGATCGATAAAGGGACGGTCCGCCTTCCAATTAGTTAACATTACCAGAGCGGCAGCAAGTGTCTCCTTTAATGGTGCCTCACCCTGGTCAACCCGGTAGCCTCGCTTATGAAGGCCCTGACCGCTCGCATCAATTGTAATGGTCGCCATATCCTTTAATAAGGCGATCTCAATCCGATAGAGGGCACCATTTTCTTCAAACCAAGTGCTCCGCTTATAATGCTTCTTCAGACGTTCAACTATGGCCTTTTTGACAATCGCCTGGCAATCAGAAACACTAAAAAGCTTTGATTTAACAGACTTTCCGATAACGGGAAATTCTGCATCTTCAGGCAGAAATTTTTCCCAAGGCAATGCTTTTGTCTTTTCAAATAATTCATCAAAGGTTAATGCCTTAAATTCGCCAACCTTGATTTTTATTCTGTCAGCCGTTCGAAGCCACAAATTACTGCGGGCAATGGCTGTTTCGTCCCCAGTATAGGTAACCTTTCCATTCTCAACCACACAGTCATATCCAAGCGATCGTACCTCTTTTGCAACTAAGGCCTCCAGCCCCATTGCCGCTGTAGCAATTATTGACAAGTTTCCCATATCTTCACCCTTAAATAAGTTTCAATTGTATGTATGTTTTTTATTCATGAACAATAGAATATTCGCTTTCATTATTGACAAAAAATAAGCAGTGAATGCAATTATTACCAATAAAAAAGCCCCCCATTCAGGAGGGCCGTTACATCCAGCATACATTCCCATTAATAACGTTCTGTAAGCCATGTTCTGTACCATAGTACTGCAAACGACCAAAAGTCTCGTACTTAGGTGGTAATCATCTATCTACAGATTCACGTGGAATCTGTCCTTCTCCTCGTTCAGTTCCTCAGAGAAAGTGCCCCTACCATTATTTGGGTTTCTCGCTCGTGGGGTTTACCCGTTCCACCCTTTCCATTTCTAGAAAGGCATCGTCACTGTGGCACTTTTATAGGTACTCATACCATATCCAATAAAGGACTTAGGTATTTTTCCGGCCGTCAGCTGGATTTACATCCAACTGCCCTAGCTTATGATTTCGCTAGGCACGAACACTACCGGCGTCGCAGCCCGTGCGAGCATGGACTTTCCTCAACAATTCGCGTAAAGCTCATTGCAGCGATTACCCGAACGTTATTAATGATACTTTTTTATTATATGTATTTCCTGTTGTTAATTCAATGGTTTTTATTTGGAAATCAAGGTACAAACTGTCAATCGTAAAGTTTACTGCCAAAAACATGCTTTTCCAGATTAGATAATCGTTTTAAAATATCAAAATTTGTCGTCCCCGCTGGTTGTGCCACCGGCTGTCTTTTTGACGAATCCTCAAGCTGTTTACGGAGTCTTAGATTTTCTTGCTGCAGATCCTCTATTTCTTGATGGAATGATTCATAATCTTTAATGATTAAATCCAAAAATTTATCGACATCTTCTTGTTTATAACCTCGGACAGCGGTCTTAAACTCTTTTTCTAAAATATCCTTAGCTGTTAATTTCACCTTATCAGCCAACATTCAAATCACCTCAAGTTTAGCCAATCATTACCTATTATTTTTTCAAAAATAAGTCCTTTTGTCAATTTTCTTTTGTTTTAAAAATTGAATGGTAGTTAAATCATTCCATTATGTGGATATACCACTTAACCATTCCTTAAAAATCAGACTGTTTAAATTGTTCGTCCTCTACAATCATTTGTAGGTCGTAAAATGTAATCAATTCAATCGAATAGCCGTGTTTTTTTTGATATTGAACGGCCAGCTCGTATAGATATTTCGGACTACCCTCCTTTTCGTGATCATAGAGGAGAAGAATCCCATCACTTTTTTCGATAAAGAATTGATTTTTCAAGCGAAACTGCCACGGCTTCTCGTATCCCTTTTTTGATACAGAATCAATGAAATCTGCCCCAGCCAAAACAGACTTATACCATTCTCTGTTTGTTTCATTCCAGGAAGCTTCCTGGTCAAGGAACGGAGTGATAACCGCCAGCTTTAAATCAGGAAAGTCCAACTGCAACTCAAATACAACTTCAGCAGCCCAAAGTTCGACCCCTAATTGGCCGCTAATCAACACCCATTCTAGGCCCTCCTCAATCAAAGATTGGATAGATTTCTTGATGGCGGCCTTGATAAATAAAACAGATGCATGGTCTTTTTTAAAAATACCTAATTCAAATGGTTTATAACCTGAAATGGTCAGCACTTTAACCAAAAACGTTCTCCCTAATAATAAATTTTTTAAAAATGGACAAACATTTTGTTTTAAAAAGCATATCATAATGTAAGAAACAAGAAAAAACAAGGGCTTAAAAGCCCTTGCAATTGATATCCCTCAATTAAGGCCGAGGACCCATAAATGGTCCTGGAGCAAAGCCTGGGCCTCCCATTCCGAAGCCTGGGCCTCCCATTCCAAAGCCTGGGCCTCCCACTCCGAATCCTGGACCTACTGCCCCGAAACCTGGTACGGCATTTGCAACAGGCAATCCGCCCGGCGCACATGGGTTACAGCAGTTGATTTGCTGATTGCATACCTCTTCACAGCATGAAGCTGTTTCTGTACAGTAATGTTTATGTTGATACATATGATGATTGACAGTTGTAACGTGTGTTGGATGAATATGTGGCACCACCGTTGTTGAGAAGGTATGGTTCACTATTTCATTCGTTGGATGAATGACTGGCGGCATAAAATTTGTTCCAAGATACATATAAAAATCTCCCTTCAAATATTCTGTTTACATTAACAGCCTATGTTGAAGGGGTAACTCTTGTACTAATGAAAATACCTATTTTTTGCTCAACTGAATTTATTAGGCTGACTTTTGCTTGTAAATTTCTTATAGCATCGAGTAAAAGCTATCTTTTAAGCTTGTAAATACGACGGCAGTCAAACAGACGACAATAAAAAATAAGAATAAAATTGCTTTATACATTTTACCAGCTCCATGGTTTTTAAAGTCGTTTTTTTCTCAATCCAAATTCAAATTTTACCTTTTTCAACGTCGATAAACAATATGGAATTACTGGTTTTTTATCAAAAATTATTAAGTTTTTGTGACATTTAATCAAAGGGTACCGAAAAAACATTTACATCACTGATTTTCACGAAAATTGCGCTTAACCGGGAAAATTAGCGCATTTTCCGATCCAGCCGTTTTAATCTTGTTTCGAACTGTTCTAAAGTCATATGACTTTTCATTTTAGCTTGGTTTTTAGATTGTGTTATTTGCAGTATTGCTTTTCGACAATAATGTATTGCAAGCTTGTAATCAATAAGTCGATGTTCATGTATTTTTGCGAGCTCAAGAAATGCCTCTAACCTCATTTGGTCGTCAGCGCAAGCGACAACATCAACGAACATTTTCCTAGCCATTTCCCAGTTCCGTTCTTTTTTGTGCTGATACGCCAAAATGAGTTTTGCTTGATAGGAGGTACCATCATTGCCGTTAGTAAGTTTGCTCAATACTTTTTCCGCTTCATTCTTTTCTCCCAAAGTGGCAAACCAACGCCCAACTTCATAGAACTCCGATCGTGTTTGATTTCGATCAATCCCAAATAGTTGAAAAGTTAGATGGGAATATAAAGTAATAAGCGATAAAATATCGATTTCATTATGTTTTAGAATCCCAAGCATACCCCCGGGCTGTTTGCTTTCAATAAAATCAAAATAAATCATTGGGGCTAAAAATCCTGGAATATCATCCACTCTTTCCACGCCAAGAACCTCTTTTTCCACAATTGCCAATTTCATACGGTCCAATTTATGCTTCCAAAGCCTTCTAGCCGCATGAAAAAGATCAAAATGCCCAAACGAAGGCAGCTTTGGGACATGCTCCCTGACAAGGGTGTGCCTTGTTTTAACTTGAGGCCAATCAAACGATTTTCCATTATACGTAACTAGTGTTTTATAATTCACCTTTTCTAAAAAGCTTTGATACAATGGTACCTCTGCACCTGGATGTGGAAGTATATGCTGTCTTAAAATGAGCTGTTCCCCAGAAATGCTCGCATACCCAAGTAAAAAAATTGTATTTCCTGCTCCGCCGCCCAGGCCTGTTGTTTCGGTATCGAAAAAGAATAAATCTTCTGCTTGGTGCCCTTCTGCTGATAAAGGATGATTGATGGGATGTTTATTCCATATGTCAACAGCAGTAAGAAAATCACGAAAGCAGTAATGCCCATGCTGTTGTGATAGTGGATATTTTACTTCTCGAATCAGACAATAATCTTCATCAATAAAATATGGATACACATTGGCCTCTTCCCATTTATCTCGGAATGGTACCGCTGCATCCATTGTTTTTGAAAGACGATTATTTTTTTCGGACTTGCTTTCCCCAGATATATGAGGTTTTAAGCGATTTAATTTATTTTTTAACGACATGGGGGCACTTCCTTGTTCAAAGTAAAAGATTTCAAAAAGGAATTAATAATGTTTAAAGCATCCTTTTTAGCCGATTCACTTATGGTCTCGGTGCCAATACATGACGGGCAGCCAAATTCACATTGGCACCGGTCAACCATTTTTTTCGTTTCGGAAAATACCTCTGAAAACCCGCTGTATATTTTTTCACTTAAGCCAATTCCTCCTGGATATCGATCATAAAAGAAAATCGTTGGTTTCTCATTATGATCTGCCTTGACCTGGGGAATAACATGAATATCTTGTGGATCGGCCATTACAAATAGTGGTGCAATATGATTTAAAGCATGTGCTGTTCCAACAAGTCCCTGCTCAAGTCGTTCCTGTCCCATTTCAGCAAGCGGCATATTTAATGAAATCCATGCCGCATTCGTATGGAGCTCCTCTTCAGGAAGATGAATTGGTCCAGACCCAATATTTTCGTGCGTTTCAAATTTGATTTTTTTAAAAATTGTTGCCATTGCCCGGACGCTTACATCACCAAAACCGATTTCCACCTCACCCTTCGTTTGAAGCTTATCTTCCTCTAACACTTTTAATTGAACAGCTAAGTTGGCATCAGTAAAATAGTCAACATCCACTTCCTTTACAAACGCCTTCTTCTCATCCCAGTCAAGCTTTTCAACTTGAAATTGGGTCCCTTGGTGTAAATAAATGGCTTCATCATGAAGAAGTGTCATGGCAGAAAATCGATCCATTTCTCCAATTACTTTCACATTTGCCACATCTGATTGATCGACAATTATGACATTCTCCTGTGATGCCGAGCGCAAGCTAATGTTATGTGCCGGAAAAGAATCATTCATCCAATACCACTTATCTCCATTACGATAGAGGACGCGCTCCTCAGTTAAGTATTCCAGCAGTTCATCAAGTGGGCCTGCATTGCCAAATTGCTCTCCCGCCTTAAAAGGCAGCTCATATGCAGCACATTTCAAATGATCAATTAAAATAATAAGATTATCCGGGTTAATTCTTGCTGTTTCCGGGCTTTTAGTAAAAAAGTAATCAGGGTTTTGGATGATATATTGATCAAGTGGACTAGAACTTGCCACCATAATGACCAGTGCTTCCCCATGTCTTCTCCCTGCTCTTCCCGCTTGCTGCCATGAACTCGAAATGGTCCCAGGATAACCGGTCATAATGCATACTTGGAGCTGACCAATATCAACTCCCAGCTCAAGTGCATTCGTACTGACGACACCATAAATGTCACCGGAACGAAGGCCTTTTTCAATTTTTCTTCTTTCTGTTGGGAGGTAGCCGCCCCGATACCCCATAATCGATCTAGCTCCCAACTGTTTTTTTACCAATTCTTGAAGATAGGTTAGAATGATTTCGACTCTCACTCTGCTTCTCGCAAAAACAATCGTTTGAATTTTATTTTTTAATAGTTCACCGGCAATTTTTCGAACCTCAAGGGTAGCACTTTTTCTAATATTTAACGGCTTATTGACAATCGGAGGATTATAGAAAAGAAAATGTTTGGTCCCACTTGGGGCACCATTATTATCAATTAAAATCATTTTTTCTTCTGTTAAGTTTTTTGCATGCTCTAACGGGTTTGCAATCGTTGCGGATGTACAAATAAACACGGGTTGGCTTCCGTAGTATTGGCAAATTCGTTTCAGTCTTCTAATCACATTGGCAACATGACTGCCAAATACACCGCGATACGTATGGAGTTCATCAATAACGACAAATTTTAGATTTTCAAATAACGACACCCATTTCGTATGATGCGGCAATATAGCAGAATGAAGCATATCTGGATTCGTAATGACGACATGCCCTGCTTTTCTTACCATTTGGCGGATACTAGCCGGTGTATCCCCGTCATAGGTGTAACTATTTATATCGACACCTGCCGCTTGAATTATTTCGTTAATTTCACTCTTTTGATCCTGAGCTAGTGCTTTCGTTGGAAACATATATAGAGCCCTTGACTCTGGATTTGCAAGAATAGATTGCAATACTGGAAGATTATAGCATAGTGTTTTTCCTGAGGCCGTCGGTGTTACCGCGACGATACTTTTCCCCTCAATAATATTCTCAAATGCTGTGTTTTGATGAGTATACAGCTGTTCTATCCCCTTGCTTTGAAGGGATTTTTTCAAAATCGGATGTAAAGTTTCTGGAAACGGCACCGTCTGAGCCTGTTTTTCTTCAATAGTTTTCCATGTGACAATATTTTCTTTAAATTCATCATTTATTTTTAATTCTTTCAAGATTTCTTGCAGGCTTTTCCTTACCTTCATGTTCCTCACCTCATACCTATATTCTAGCGAATGGACGTTCGTTTTAGAAGAAAAAAGCTAAATTTTTTATATTAATAGAATCGGTACATTCTTCCAATCTCGCAAATCAAAAATAACATGAATGAATATAATCTATTCCCGAATTTTTTGGTACAATAGATAGTAACTGAAATGAATTTGAAGGTGATTAAATGAAAATAGATGAAATCAAGAGAGTACTCGCTGATTTCACCCTTTTTCGCGAATTAAATGATTTTGAATTAACGAAGGTTGCTGATATCGCGATTGCAAGGGAATGGAAAAAACAGAGTCATGTTTTTCTTCAAGGTGATCCGCTGGAGAATGTTTATTTTATTTATGACGGTAAAATCAAAATCTACAAAAGTGATGTCAATGGTAAAGAACAAATTGTTGCCATCGCGAAAAAAGGTGAAATGTTTCCACATGTAGGCTTTTTCAGAAAGGGAGATTACCCTGCGTTTGCAGAGGTGCTTGAGCGATCAATACTAATTGCTGTTCCTATTTCAAAATTTGAATCCGTACTCATTGACAATCCTGAGCTTTGCATCAAGGTATTTAAGGTGCTTGGTGAGAAAATTGTTGATTTGCAAAACCGTCTTGAGGAACAAATTCTTAATAATACGTATGAACAGATCGTCAAGCTCCTCATTCGGCTTGCACAAAACCATGGGATCGAGCAAGAAGATGGTACGATCCTTCTAAGATCAGAATTCACGAATAGGGACCTTGCCAATATGATTGGAACCACAAGAGAAACGATTAGCCGGACGTTAACAAAAATGAAAAAAGATGAGTTAATCGAAGTAGATAAAGGTGGAAACATGATTCTTGATGTTGAAATTCTTATGGAAGAAATTAACTTAATATAAATATTAAACACCGCAGCTACGGATCCTGCGGTGTTTAATTATGTTTAATTTTATTTTATTGATAATTGGAGCATGTCTTCCATGTCTGCCTTTGCTGTACTGATCAATTTTAAATTAAATGTATCTTGAAGTACCTTTAGAACTCCTTCAGAAATAAATTCAGGCGGTTTTGGCCCAATCCGGATATCCTTTATTCCTAAACTGAAAAGCCCAAGTAAAATCGCTACCGCTTTTTGCTCAAACCAAGACAATACAATGCTAACGGGTAGTTCATTTACTTCGCAGCCAAATGCATCCGCTAATGCCATGGCAATTTTCACTGTTGAGCCAGAATTATTACACTGGCCTAAATCGATATATCGAGGAATATTTGTACCTGGTACAACACCGTAGTCCACATCATTAAAACGGAATTTTCCGCAAGAGGTTGTTAAAATAACCGTTTCAGGAGGCAATGATGTTGCCAGTTCTCGGTAATAATCACCGCCTTGACCTGGTGCATCACAGCCGGCAATAACAAAGAAGCGTTTAATTTTCCCTGCTTTCACAGCGTCTATTACTTCTGGAGCAATACCTAGAACTGTCTCATGATGGAAGCCTGTAAGCAGTGTTTCATCAGACTCAATTGCCGCTTCCGGAAGCTCTAAAGCCCTCGCAATTAATGGAGAAAAATCATCATTAATAATTTTTTCGACATTTTCAAGTCCGGCCACTTCATAGGTAAACATTCTGTCAGCATATGTTCCTTTGATTGGCATCACGCAATTTGTTGTTGCAAGAATGGCTCCTGGAAATTTTTCAAAAAGACGGCGTTGATCATACCATGCCTTACCGATATTCCCCTTTAAATGAGTGTATTTTTTTAGGGCAGGATAGCCGTGTGCTGGGAGCATTTCAGAGTGAGTATAAATATTAATCCCCTTACCTTCTGTCTGCTTCAATAATTCCTCTAGGGCAAAAAGATTATGGCCCGAAACAACGATGCATTTGCCTTCAATTTTGTTTTGGCTCACGCGAATTGGCTCTGGGATCCCTAAACGCTTTGTATGGGCCTCATCAAGCATTTCCATTACACGGACAGCCGCCTGCCCTACTTTCATGGCCATGTCAATATGTTCCTGGACATTAAAATTTGAATTGGTTAACGTCAAGTAGAGTGCTTCATGTGTGGTTGCATCGACAAATGGGTCCGAATACCCCAGCTGATTCGCATGCGTCCGGTAGGCCGCAATTCCTTTTAATCCAAAAATAATTGTATCTTGTAAGCTTGCAATCGTCTCATCTTTTCCACACACACCTATAACCTTACAACCTCCAGATGGTGTTTGTTCACATTGATAACAGAACATATAGCTTCCTCGCTTTCCATTAATTACTGCTTTAGCATATAAATTTATGAAAATAATTAATGTGATTTACATCACACAAAACTTGTTGTAATAAATTGTTCAAAAAGTTATTGCAATAATATGGCGGCACAAACCTATTTTGTCAGCATATGATATGGAGTGAAATAATGGAAAGAGAGGGAATGATGATGTCATCCATGCTTCCGAGTGATAAAAATAACCCTAAAAAGCCTATACAGGAACCATTTCGTGAATTAGTGAAAACCATGAACGATTTCTTCACTGATCAACCAGTCCGCGGATTTTTACAATCGATTGATGATTTTTTCAAGACTCCTTTTCCTGTTGGGTCAGGTTTTCCTGTGGAAACAGTTGAAACTGGGAAGGAATATATTATTACAGCCGAGCTTCCTGGAGTGAAAAGAGAACAAATTCAATTAAATATTACTGGGAATTATGTAACTATTTCTGTTGAAAATAATGAGCTAGAAACCGAGGAAAACGACCACACACAGGTTTATCGTCGGAAATTTATTCGACAACAATCGTCAAGAACCGTTTCCCTGCCACATGCCATAAATGAGAAAATGGTAAAAGCATCTTACCGAGATGGTTTATTACAAATTCGCATCCCCCAAGAGAAAGGAAAAGTTATTGAAATTGACGATTAACAAGTAATATCAAGCACATGTAGAAAAGACGGCTATGACAGCCGTCTTTTCTATTATGTCTTAAAGATGCCTCCAAAACCTTTAACAAGTGACGAAACTTGGTTTACCGCATTCATCATGGTACCAGCTGTATTAACCATTTTATTAAAATCTACAGACCCGTCCTGCGACTTGAAGGAATTCATAATTGATTTCATACCGCCAGGCTGCTTTAGCATCATATTTTGTTTTGGATAGGGGTTCATCATAGGATAACCATTCATTGGCAAATAGGGCTTAGGATGAACCATTTCTTCCTTTGGCTGCAGCGGGTTTTGAAAAAGGAACTGTGAATCCTTTTGCGAATATTGCTGATTTTGATATGGCACATTTTGCGGAATGATTCCAGGTTGAAAATTTTGACCATATGGCTGCATACCTTGCGGAAAATATGGATTTAGTTGTTGGAAGGACGTCCAATCATAATTTAGGGACTGGGTTTGATTTGGAATTGGTTGATTTCGATAAAAAAAATGTTGCTGGTTCCATTGTTGACCAATTGGAACTTGGTGCACCATTTGCCCCGAATATCCATAATTCACGTAATGATTTGGTCTTATTTTACCAAACATGGGCAAACATCTCCTCCACATATATCTCTATTACAGATTATGAAGGATTGAAATGAAAGGTGATTATTTTAAAACTGAAGCTAATGTCTAATTTAGAAGAATTTTGTCTAAAGTTTAAATATTATAAAAACTATAAATCCTTTTATTTCGTGTTACTATTTAAAAAAGATGAAGGAGGAGCTATTTATGGACATTCGCGAATTAAAAAGCAAATTTAATCAAAGTCGGGATTACAACACAGATGACGTTAATGCATTAATGGATTTTGCTAAGAAAGCGTATATTCATAACGAAATTAGCATAAAAGAATATCGACTTCTTGTCCGCGAGCTTGAAAAATATGGTGCGGTAATACCTGATACTGAAAATGAAATCTCCCTCATCGAACATACTTAATAGGATTAAAGAGATGCAAAAGCATCTCTTTTCTATTTTTTTACTTCCTTTATTATTTCTTGCAGAAAATATTCAACAGTACGTTGGGAATTCAAAAACCTCGTTTTGCTAGTTTCTGAGAAGAAGGCTTGAATTGATAACTGTTCGATATGTTCTGATGTCGTGTCGATTTGCTTCAAATGCAAATGTTTATGTGTTGACAATGAGAGCCATTTTTTCATAGCTATTTTCCACTCATCATTTATCTCCTTCACTTCATTTGCAAATGGTTTAATAACCTCATGAAAATCATGTTTGATACCTGTCTCTCTGCCCCCTTGATAGTACTTCAAAAATAAGTGATTATAATGTAAAAGTTTTTCTGTTAGCTGGAGTATTTCTTCAGACATCTTTGTTTGATCCCTTCTAAATCTTCAAAATAAAAAGTAGCAAAGTATTTGTTTGCTACTCTCAATCAATACAATCATTTTAGCTGTAAGGATAAGCCTAATTCAAGTTTTAATGGTTTTAGGTTGGAATCTGAAATTCCCTCGTAATGGTTATCATTGGCTATTTTATTTTCAATTTCAGATAGTTTTTGAACCGGTACAATAAATTTTTCTTGTTCATCCCTTTTCAAACTCATGCGAAGGTCGGAGAATGATGCTTCGAGAACCGACTCCAATTCTTCTAATTGATCGTATATTTCTGTCAGCATTGTAAGCAGTTTTTCCTTTTCGGACAATGGCTTATTCATTTTTAAAACCCTCCTCGCGATAATCTATAGGGTATAATTCTCCTTCTTTTAATAGCTTCCTTCTCTCTTGACAAAACTAGAAGAAGTTCGTCAAAGATAGTGTCAAATCTGCAAGCATTCCTTTACCATTCGACAATCAATAGTTCGCATGAAAAATGAAAAAGCGCACAAGCTAGTATTGGAGGTGTTTTTAATGTCAAAAAAGAAAAACCAAACCAATAAACAAACACAATCTGAGGCAGAAAAAAGAGTTGGCTATGGTGACAAAAAAACGGAAGGGCCGGATCGTCCTTCTACATAATGAGCAATACAGGCAATAGCAAGGGTACTTCCCTTGCTATTTTCATTCCCATTTATTCATATCTAAAACCTTTTGGAGTGAGAGTAATAATTGAAGCTGGTTCGACTTTGTAATATACCAATCAGTTAAATGAATGGGGTGATGATGGTGGGGAGGAAAATACAACCAAGCAGGTGACACCCTTCGATGTTTACTCCAGTCTTCATAAGTATGCTGATGATGTATAATTACAGGGAAGCTTGTACGGAGCAGGGGTGTTTTTCGATCGGTCTTTATTTTAAAATATTGTTCATAATCATATCTTGAGCCTGTATGTGGGGTCTTTTCTGCAAATTCCAGAAAATAAGGAAGCAGCCTGGGATGAAAAAGGATACTCGCAAGTCGTTTTCCTAAATTGATTCTCTTTGACAGAGATCTAAAACCATTTACACTAGCCCCATAAACTTCTCCCCCGCATGTAGGAAATAGAACGCAACTAAAATGAAGCCAATCCTGAAAGGAAAAGATCATCGAATGAAATACCTTTTTCTTAAAAACAGGATGTTCAATGACAGGCGTTTGGATAACATTTTGCTCATTTATGATTAAAGCTGTTGTCAGCCGGCTCCGATCGTTTACCTCCCAATACTGATTCCATTCTTTTTGAATAAATGCTGAAACATTGAAATAGGGAAGTAAGTGAAACATTGATCGATTTATTTTCGTCGAATAGTGATAGAGCAATAATTGGGGGAAAACATCTTGGAAAATAAGCCAATTGGCCCGCTCATAGGTAAGGAATAGTTGTTTTCTCATGCTTGCATCAATAAGCTGAGGAAATATGGAACCTTCAAGATCACACATATTCCATCCACCATTTCGCGAAACCATACTTGCAAGAAAGGACCAAATAATATCTGGATGCTTTTTATAATAAGTAAAGTAGGCATTCGTTCTTGAAATATTATCGATATTCTTTTTCTTTGTTTCACTTAGAATTTGACGGATGATTGTTTGTTCCTGTATTGTAAGATGATTCATATTCTTCTTCCCTTATTTTTTAGTAGAGTTTGAGTAACATGGAATGATAAACGTTTCCGTAAATTGAATCATGCTTATATTTAGGATTCACGGTACAATTGTTATTAGAGTGTGTAAGTGAGTAAGTTTTATACACGCCAATCTTGCTAAGATTTGATATGATAAGGAATAGCTTGAGAGGTGTAAAACATGAATGTAAACTATCCAAATGGAAAAAGGTATAAACCGAAAGACCGCGAGGTTAAAATTCCCTTAAAAAATAAGAAAAATGGTTCGTATAGTAATAGAGGTATGACACTTGAAGAAGATTTAAATGAAACAAATGAATTCTACCGGGAACGAAAAATTGCTGTTATTCATAAAAAGCCTACTCCGGTTCAAATTGTCCAGGTAGATTATCCAAATCGCAGCGCAGCTGTTATTAAAGAGGCCTATTTTAAACTTGCTTCGACTACTGATTATAATGGAGTTTATAAAGGAAAGTATATTGATTTTGAAGCAAAGGAAACACAAAACCCTACCTCCTTTCCATTAAAAAATTTCCATCAACATCAAGTGCAGCATATGGAAGAAGTCATGAACCAGGGTGGTATATGCTTTGTTATTCTCCGCTTTACAAAATTTGAGCAGGTTTATTTGCTTGAAGCTAAGCACTTATTGAGGTATTGGGAGAGAATGATGAATGGTGGCAGAAAATCTATTACAAAAGACGAAATTGAACAGGATGGTCATTACATTCCACTTGGATTTCAACCGAGAATTGACTATATTAATATAATAGAAACACTTTAATCTTCTTAGGTAAATTTAGAGACGATTAGAAAGGAAGGAATTTTATTATGGCTGAACAATATCAATCAAGAGAGGAGCGCCGAAAGAAGCTCCAATCCAAAGGTAAGCCAAAAGCCAAGAAAAAAACCGGCGGGATATTCAAGAAGATCTTTCTAAGTCTTGTTGTTCTTGGGATCGTTGGTATCCTGGCAGGTGTTGGTACTTTCGCCTATTTAGTTAAGGATGCTCCTAAACTTGATCCGAAATTATTAAAAGATCCAATCCCTTCAAAGATTTTAGATAAAGATGGTGATCCGATTACAGAAGTGGGTGCCGTTAATCGCGAATATGTAAACTATAAAGATATACCAAAGGTCGTCGAAAATGCCGTTTTAGCGACCGAGGACTATCGTTTTTACAAACACCATGGGATCGACCCTATTCGGCTCGGCGGTGCTGTTTTGGCTAACTTCCAGCGTGGATTCGGGGCAGAAGGCGGCAGTACGATCACACAACAGGTTGTCAAAAATGCATTTTTAACGCAGGAAAAAACATTAAAGCGAAAAGTTCAGGAAGCATGGCTTTCCTATGAACTTGAACAAAAATATACAAAGCATCAAATTTTTGAAATGTATGTCAATAAAGTATATGTTTCTCGAAACAGTCATGGGCTCGCCACAGCAGCAAAAATTTATTATGGAAAATCATTAAAAGAATTAACACTTGCTGAAGCTGCCCAAATAGCAGGGATGCCGCAAAGTCCAAATAATTATAATCCGTTTGACCATCCGGATTTGGCTGAAAAAAGACGTAATATTGTCTTAACATTAATGGAACAGCATGGATTTATTACTAAACAAGAAATGGACGAGGCAAAAAAGGTTTCTGTTGCTGCTGACGTCCTAAAACCTGAACAGCGTACCGTGGACGAAAAACCTTTCGATTCCTTTGTGGATGCTGTCATTGATGAAGTGAAGGATACAACTGATTTTGATATTTTTACTGATGGTCTGACAATTTATACAACATTAGACAAAGATGCCCAAACCTATGTTTATAATATGCTTAATTCACCAGATATCATTAAATACCCAGATGAACAATTCCAAGCTGGGATTGCCCTCCTTGATACGAAAACGGGAGAAATCCGGGCAATCGGCGGTGGTCGGAACCAACAGGTTAAGCGCGGATTTAACTATGCAATCGACTCCAGGAGACAACCAGGATCAACCATAAAGCCTGTTCTGGATTACGCCCCAGCAATTGAATATTTAAATTGGGGCACGTATGAAATGATTGAGGATAAACCGATTACCTATTCCAGCGGTAAGAAATTTGGCAACTGGGATCAATCATATAAAGGAGCAATGACGATAAGAACGGCTCTTCAATTATCACGAAATTCGCCTGCGGTTCAAACCTTGCAGCAAGTGGGCTTGGATAAAGCCAAGGACTTTGCTGTAAGTCTTGGTATCCCATTAAAAGAAATTTATGAGCCTTATGCAATTGGCGGATTTGAAACTGGTGTATCACCATTGCAAATGGCTGGGGCCTATACCGCCTTTGGCAATAACGGTCTTTATACCAAACCGCATGCGATTACGAAAATTAAGCTGCGTGATGGCACAATGATGGAAGTAGCACCGAAACCAAAAGTAGTGATGAAGGATTCAACCGCCTTCATGATCACAGATATGATGAAAAGCGTCCTTGTATCCCCTGGTACAGGAACAAGAGCTAAAGTACCCGGACTTCCAATTGCAGGTAAAACAGGAACGACAAATTATACAGCTGATGAAATGAACAAGGGGAACATCCCCAAAAGTGCAGTACCCGATGCATGGTTTACAGGATTAACAACTAATTACACTGCTTCCGTTTGGACTGGATATAAGGATCGATCAACGCCAATTACTAGTGTTGAGGACCAAAGAATCGCCCAGTTAATTTTTAAAAATTTAATGGCCTATGTTTCAAAGGATATCGATACCCCAGATTTCACCATGCCAAATAGTGTACAAAAGGTGAGAATTGAAAAAGGTTCAATGCCTCCGGTACTAGCAGGTGAATTCACACCGGATAGTGAGGTTAGTACCGAATATGCCGTAAAAGGGCATGCGCCTAAAAAGGTTTCAGAGAAATATAACAAGCTTGAGTCACCTGTAAATCCAACGGCAAAATATGATGATGCCAATAAAAAAATTGTCTTAACTTGGGATTATACTAATGCTAATAACGCAGCTGTTCAGTTTGATATATCAATCGATAATGTTTCTGCACCTGGTCATCTCGTTCAAACTGAAAACAGTTTAACGATTCCTGCAAATCCGGGTGAGAAATATACATTTACCATCTTTGCAATTAACGGAGATAAAAAGAGTGATCCTGTTTCGACGTCCATTGAAATTCCAAAACCTGAAAAGGAAAATGACCAAGGTAATCCAAATAACCCTGGAAATGAGAATGGTAATGGCAACGATAATGGCAATGGCAACGATAATGGTAATGGTAATGGCAACAGTAATGGCAATGGTAACGGTAATGGTAGTGGGAACGGCGGCGATCAAGGTGGAACAATCCCTCCGGCTACCCTTCCTGGAAACCCTACCGGTGGACATGGATCTGAATCAAGAGGAACCTAAAAACAATTAGCAAAAAACGTCTAGGCCTTTGGCCTAGACGTTTTTTTTTAGCCGATAGGAAAGTATGACTTTCCCATCAGGCATAAGTGCAACTACGCCTCTGTCTTCGCCTACCGGCTAGTTTTCTTGACAATCTTTCTCTTGGCATACAGCTTTTCCTGCTCAACCATTAGCTCTGAAAGCTGCCGGTATGAATGATATAATGCCGGTCTAGCAATGATAAATCCTAATCTCTCTTCAATATTAACAGGCTTTGAATCAAACTGATGAAAAGGAACTGGATTAGCTGGTGTGGAAAATTCTTCATTTGTGTAATACAAAAATTGAATGAACAAGGCAATTCCCTTATCCATCCATTCTTTCGCTTTTTTCTGATCACGTTCTCGGAATAATTTGTCAAGTTGTGTCTTAACGCTTTCCCATTCTTCCAATATAGTAGAAACTGTCTCTGCTAAATTATCCATTGACAGTTACCTTTTCTTTCATCCTTTTCCTTCCCTCTCGGCACAGCTCTAATAATGGACAGCTTGGACACTGAGGATTTTGTGCTTTACAATGATAACGGCCAAAAAAGATTAAGCGGTGATGGGTTATCGACCATTCCTCTTTTGGAACCTTCTTCATTAATGTTTTTTCCACTTCCAATACTGAATCCTTCCAACGGCAAATCCCGAGGCGTTTACTCACTCGTTCTACATGTGTATCAACAGCAATAGCAGGAATGTTAAAGGCGACCGAAACAACGACATTTGCTGTTTTCCTGCCCACACCAGGTAGGTTCGTCAACTCATCTCGATTCATTGGGATTTCACCGTCATATTCATCGATTACCATTTTGCAAAGGCTTTGTATATTTTTAGCTTTATTTCGGTAGAGTCCAATGGAACGAATATCATTTTGAAGCTCTTCAAGCGAAACCTTTAAGTAATCTTCCGGTGTTTTGTATTTTTTAAATAATTCTTTCGTCACTTTATTGACAAGCACGTCGGTACATTGTGCCGATAACGCAACAGCTACAATCAGTTCGAAGGGATTCGAATGATTTAACTCACAATGAGCTTCTGGAAACATTTTACCCATTTCATCTAAACAAAAACGGATTTGTGTATTATTCAGCAAACATATCACCCACTACTATATAAAATAAAACGAGAGAATATCCTCCCTCGCTAAACAAAACTTTATTGTTCTAACCAGTTATAGAAAGGGACAGACGGCTGATGTGAATCGTCCTTAAAGCTTCCCTTTGGTATTTGTTTTTGTCGGAACTTTCGACCATGATTTTTCGCTTGTTCAATGGTTTTTATTCCATTTTTCTTCCATTCAAAAAGAATTCTATCAATATAGCGAAAGTTTAACTTCCCAGACATAACTGCTTCACGAAGAGCAGCTTTTATTATGACAGGATCATGGTGATCATCATCCATCCACATCCCAAGAGACTCACATTCAAACGGTGATAAAGGTCGGCCAAATTCCTTCTCAAAACAAGTATAAAGATTGGATTCTTCCGCTTTTTTATCGATTTCTTTAGAAGATTTATTCTTTTTCATGAATTGGTCAATGAGTTTTTCCCACAGTGATTTCACTGAGTACTTCTCAAAACGAATTCCATCATGCGAATATTGATCAATTATTTCAATAAAACCTTTTTGGATCAGTCTTCTGAGCATTTCATTACATTCAGGAATAGAAACCGTCATCCGTGAAGAAAGCTCTTCCGGGGTAGGAAATTCATTCCCTTTTTCTATGAAAGTAAGGATATTTAATAAAAGAACAAGTTCGGTTTCGTTTAAATTTAAGTTACGGTATTCCGAAAACAATAAAGTAGGAATGGTAATATTCCCTTCTTGAAGCCATGCTAAAATATTAGAATTCATCAAAGGACACCTCCAGATTAGTATAACACGAACCATCAATTCGAGTAAGGATTTAAGGTATCCATTTTGGAAAGGAAATTAAAAAGCCTGCAATGCAGACTTTTTGTTGTTCTATCAATGAAGAAATATTAAGGACAATTAGCCTTGAATCTTTGCTTCCACAAACTGGTGTATTCTTGATACAGCTTTTTCTAATTGTTCAAGTGATGTTGCATATGAAAGACGAATATTATCCGGTGTTCCAAATCCAGAACCGGGAATAACCGCTACTTTCGCTTCTACTAGCAGGGCTTCCACAAAGTCATCAACATGATTAAATCCAGTTATTTCTGCTGCCTGCTTAACATTTGGGTACAAATAAAAAGCTCCCTGAGGCTTTACACAAGTAAATCCGGGAATGGCAACCAATTTATCATAAATGATTTCTAATCTTTTTTCAAATGCTTGGCGCATTTCTTCAACAGGATCTTGCGGGCCGTTGTAGGCTGCGATTGCTGCATATTGGGCAGTAGTTGTTGGATTTGAGGTACTATGACTGGCAAGGTTCGTCATCGCCTCTACTATCTGTTTATTACCAGCAGCGTAGCCAATTCTCCACCCTGTCATGGAATGAGACTTAGAAACACCATTGATGACAATCGTTTGTTCTTTAAGTTCAGGAGAAAGTTCTGCGATTGAAACATGCCTTACACCAAAATAGACAAGCTTTTCATAAATTTCATCAGAAATAATAAGAATATCTTCCTCAAGACAAATTTTACCCAATTCTAATAATTCTTCCTCGGAATATAAAACCCCTGTAGGATTGCTCGGTGAATTGATTATTACTGCTTTTGTTTTGGCTGTTATTGCCTGTCTTAATTGTTTAGATGTAATCTTAAATTGATTTTGTTCATGGCCTTCAATATACACAGGTAAACCACCTGCTAATTTGACTTGCTCAGGATAGCTTACCCAATAAGGAGTTGGAATAATAACCTCATCATCATCATTTAAGAGCACTTGAAATAAGGTATAAAGAACATGTTTTGCCCCATTTCCAACAATGATTTCATTTGGCATATAAATTAAACCTTGATCTGCTTCAAACTTCCTAATAATTGCTTGTTTTAAAGCAGGCAGTCCCGCAGAAGGCGTGTATTTTGTATGCCCCGCATTCATTGATTGTAAAGCAGCATCCAAAATGTACTGAGGCGTATTAAAGTCAGGTTCCCCTGCTCCTAAACCGATGACATCTTCCCCTTGCTCCTTTAATTCCTTTGCTTTTGCTGTAATTGCTAACGTTGATGAAGGTGTAAGTGCCATCACCCGATCTGCAAGTTTCATTGCCATCCCTCTTCCTCCATTCTCCAACCATTCTATAGATTTTCGATTTTTTTTAGCCATTCACCAGTTTCAAAGTGAACATAATAATAATTTATTAAATTATTTTCAGAACGGTAGTAAATTTCCCATAATGGAATATTTTTTTCCATTCCCAGTCGAACTGAAATAATCTTTTTTGGTTTTTTTTCTTGTAAGAGTTTCTGTACAGCTTCTTCTTTTGAAATACCCTCTTTCGCTTTGTGAACCAAAACCTTCTTACTTTTTTCAGGGATCCATACGATGATTTTTTCACCTTTATTATTTTTCCCTTCGATTACATTAACAGTTTCTAACCCATTATAAATATGAAAATCCTGCACTTTGCTAATTTGTACGCTTTTATTTGCAAGTTTGACAGCCTTTTCTTCTGCAGCCTTAACAGGTTCTACTGAAGAAAAATATACTTTTATTAACATTCCAATAATGACTACTACGAACAATACGAGAAAAACAATCCATTTTTTCATTTCAGCTCACTTCTTTATGTACGATATATGGTAAATATTGCTTTATTTTGATCTTCTTGATCAAGGGCAAGGCCAAACATGAGATCCTTTTGCTTTAATGTTCGATTTAGAGCATCAACAATTTTATACAAATCCGAACTATATTGGATTTTGACTGTTGATAAAACTTCAATTTTACTTTCCATCCGTATTTCTCCTTTTTTCACATTACTTCTTCTTGTGAAGAATCTTTCTAATTATTATAACAGGATAAAACATGATTTGTTGCAAATCTACCTAAATTAAATGAATTTTTTCATGATCGTTAGAGCTATTTTTTTCCACCACTGCTGGGATGGTGATTACCTCATAATTAGACTCAGTAAATTTAATTGTTACCGTACCGTGTTTTTTTGTAAAATACACCTCTGACCATATACTATGTAAATCCTGAAGAATATCTGAGTTAAGTTCATGTCTCATTCCTGCAAACAAAATCGATATTTGCGGATTCAAGTATTGAATGAAATGATCTGATATCGGGTCTTCCTTATGGCTGTTGGGAATTTTAAAAACATTGATGTCCTTTATATTCTTCTTAAGAAGAGTTTGTTCTGCACGATGGCTAAAAGAAGTCATTAAAAAAATATTGTGTTTAAAAAAATTTAGCATTATATCCATACCTTCATTTTGTTCATTCCCGGCGAATTCAACTTCAGCAGTCATATTGGGGATGATTTCTTTTCTCGTACCCTCTCCCCAAGAAATGAATGAAATTGGAATGGATTGGTCTAAACTTTTCGCAAATTGCTTTGAATGTTCAGGAGTTGTGATGATTTCTTTTATCCTATATTTTGTATGTAATTGGCTAATATTATTGTATGAAAGGTCTTGTCTATCATTTGTTAGAATTAAGGTCGAAATCTCTTTAACATTATAAAGGGAAAGCCAGCCTTCTAATTCACCCTTCGTCCCTTTCCCGCCAACATTAATCAATATATTTTCATTATTTGGGCCCTGCACAAGTGTAGCTTCTCCTTCCGAAAGGCCCAAAAACGTTACTGCAGCTTCATGCTCCTTAATATGTAACTCAATTTTCTCGATCTGACTAGTAATAGATGTGTCAGCTTTTGCAATTAAGGTGCTTGGAATAAATATGGCTAAAATAATAAGCAATATTTTCATACACATGCCTCCTATTATCTGATAGGATGTGTAATTTTCCATATTTTTATCATAACCAAGTATGAATATTTTCCACTAATTCTTCAATTGTTCCTCTTTTTATCGGCACAGTAGGTATTGATTTTAAAAAGGATTTACCGTATTTGGTGGTAACAATCCTTCTATCAAATACAAACATGATTCCACGGTCTTGTTCCGTCCGAATTAGGCGGCCAAATCCTTGCTTAAAGCGGAGAATGGCTTCAGGGAGCGAGTACTCTGTAAATGCATTGCCGCCTTTCTGCATGATCAATTGGCATTTTGCTTCTGTTAGCGGTTCATCCGGCGGGCTAAAAGGAAGTCTTACAATAACTAGACAGGATAGGTCTTCACCTGGAATATCTATGCCTTCCCAGAAGCTGCTAGTCCCCAGTAAAATTGCCTTATCATAACGCTGAAAATTCCTTGTCAGCCTTGTCCGGCTGCCACTCGAAATTCCTTGAGCAATGAGGACATACTCATTTAGAAAGCCGCTTTCCTTAATCAACTCATACGTTTTCTTTAGCATGTCATATGCTGTAAAAAGGATCAGCATTCTTCCTTTTGTCGCCTCTGCAATGGTGATAATATGTTCGGTTATCGCAATCACATACTCTTCCATTGTTACTGTATTTATTTCTGGTAAATCTTCAGGAATGAAAAGCTGAACCTGGTCTTTATAGTGAAATGGAGAAGGAATCGTCAGTTGCACCGTTGAATCAGCGGCAAGTCCCAGTTCCTTCATAATAAAATCAAAAGTTTTATTGACAGATAAAGTGGCAGATGTAAGCACGACTGCCTTTTTTGCTCCAAAAAATTTCTGCTTAAGCTGTTCTGCCACAAAAGCAGGCTGTGCGATAAAGGTGGTTATATTTTGCGGCGAGCGGGTGTCCATTTCAATCCATTTTACATCCTTGGACTCTTTAATAAAGCAGCTAATCACTGTATTTCGCAGTTCGCCAAGTTCGTTTACGAATGTATAAATTTCTTCAATTTTATGTTCTTCCACTTTCGTTAATAATTTCTTCTCTTTTTTTATCCATTCAAGACGATCGATGATGGCTGAGGATAAATCTTTGAGTAAAAAGGCAAATCTCTCTGCACTATGAACAAGTGCATTTCTTTCCTTCCCGCTGTCAGTATGAGAAAATCGCACTTTTATCCGATTAAATCCCTTTTTGTTAGATTGCTTTGTTTTTGCAAAAAGGGCGATCAGCTTAAAGAACTCATCCAATTCATAATTTAGGCCCATCACCATTTGATTCAACTCAAATGCATGCATCAGATTTTTCCCATGTTCAGGGATGGACGAAAGGAGCCCCTCCAACTCATAAAAGAGCTGTTTTTGTTCATAGAGTCCAAATTGACCTATAAGCAGCCGGGAGGAGAGATAATCCAATGAGAATCCAAAAAACTGGCTGGCTACTTTTTCAAGATGATGGCCTTCATCAATAACAACATAATCAGTTTTCGGTAAAATAGTTCCTTCGCCGGTAAGATCACTTAATAATAATGAATGGTTAGTTATAATGATATCGGCAGCATGCGCTTTGCTTTTTGCTTTAAGATAAAAATCTCTTTCTTGCCACCCCTGATTCGGTAAAAAAACAGTTGGTTCATCCTTGATTTTATTCCAATAAATGAGGCCCCCGCTTGAAAGATTCAACTCGTCCTTATCACCAGTTTCAGTTTCAGTCAGCCATACAAGAATTTGCATTTTTGATAAAGTAGTATCATAGTTATCATTTTCTTCTTTTAACGACTGATGAAACTTTTCTAGGCTTAAATAATGGTTCCTACCTTTTAGGAGAACTGAGCTGATTTTAAAAGGGAGGATTTTTGCCAAAAGCGGAATTTCTTTTTTCAGAATTTGTTCCTGCAGTTGAATCGTATGTGTACTAACGATAATAGTAAGATTATTTTGTTTTGAAAAGTACGCAATTGGAAGGAGATAACCAAGCGATTTACCGACTCCTGTTCCAGCTTCAATTAAAGTATGCCTTTTATTTTGAAAAGATTGGTAGACGGTGTCCATCATTAGAAATTGGCCAGAGCGCTTTTCAAAGAATTGAAAGCCATGTTTGATGAGGTCAATTTTGTCTTCATCATTTGTAGGGTACTGTGCTTCTTTTTCTCCTGAGCCTATTTCATCTTCTATGGCATTCTTCTTTAATGCAATATCATTAAATATTTCAATAGACTCTGGTAATTCCCTTTGTTTTTTTCCTATTGTATCGACTATTTCATCTAACAGCTGTTGAAGATCGCTTTTTAGCCCCCCTGATAACTGCGTAAGCTGACTAATTGTTATTTGCGGCAATAAAGATAATTTTTTTAACAAAATAAGAAATAATTCAGCTGTAACCTGTGCATCACTGTCCGCCTGGTGTGGCCGGTCATGATCCAGGTTCTCTTTCTCCGCTAAATCGGAAAGCTTATAGCCATCGGCGGTAGGATATAGGATTCTTGCCATTTCTACCGTATCTAAAACAGGACCAAAAAATCCTTCGTATCCAGCCTGGATTAATTCTTCCTGAAGAAAAGATAAGTCAAATAATACATTATGGGCAACAAAATAGGAACCATCCAACAAAGATATGACCTTCTCTGCTATTTCGGAAAATAACGGTGCATCCAATACCATTTCATCATTTATACCAGTCAATTCTTCAATAAATGCTGGAATCATTTTTTCTGGATTGATGAGTGACGAGAATTTATCCGTAATCTGTCCGTTTTCTATAACAACAGCAGCAAATTGGATAATTTTGTCACCCTTCTTAGGAAGGTTTCCTGTAGTTTCCAAATCAACGACAACAAATTTCTTTACCATTTCATAAACACCCCAAACCTTCGTTCCTTAAACGGTATCACAATTTTATTAAAAAAGTAAAAGAAAACAATCTTATATTGAATCAAATTCTACCACTGCTCAATTAAAAATTAAAATGTATGAAAAAAATCCCCAATAATTGGGGATTTTCTACATTATCGTGTGTGCTGGTTCTTTAAAGATGAGTTCTTTTATTCGATTATTTTCATCCATAATAGCTACTTTTGGAGTGTGAGTTTGCAGCTTCTCTTCCTCAACAAGTATATAAGAAATAATGATGATAATATCCCCTTCTTGTACAAGTCGAGCGGCTGCACCATTTAAACAAATAACACCGCTGCCCCTTTCGCCAGGAATAATATACGTTTCCAGACGGGCACCATTGTTGTTGTTTACAATTTGGACTTTCTCATTTGCCACCATTCCGACAGCATCTAATATATCTTCATCTATCGTTATACTGCCAACATAGTTTAAATTGGACTCTGTAACGGTTGCCCGGTGGATTTTGCCATTCATCATCGTGCGAAACAATAAGTATTCCTCCCCTGATGTCATTGCATTTTTAGTTTAATCTATGTGAATAATGAAATTGTCTATTAAACGAACCTTAGAAAATTTTACAGCAAGTGCAATGATAATGGTACCATCTAATTTTTCCAATGATTTTAATTGAGGGTAGGATAGTATTTCTACATAATCAATTCGTCCTTTAGATCCACAAGTGATCATTTCCTTGATCATATTCATTAGTCCTTCAGGATTCCGCTCACCTTGATCAATTGCTTTTTTTGCTGCTTGCAAGCTTCTATAAAGGACGGCTGCTTGTTGTCTTTCGTCTGGTAATAGATTAACATTGCGCGAACTCTTCGCAAGCCCGTCCGCTTCACGAACAATATCTACAGCAATTAACTCGATGGGAAAATTGAAATCAGAGATTAATCCATCAATGACAGCCACTTGCTGGGCATCCTTTTTCCCAAAATATGCCCTGGTTGGTGTCATGATATTAAATAGTTTTGTTAGGACTGTTGCAACTCCATCAAAATGGCCTGGACGTGACTCACCGCATAATACGCCAGTTCGTTCTTGAACAACAGCCTTAACTGAAGGTACATGTGGATACATTTCCTCAACTGACGGATAAAAGACATAATCTACCTTTTCCGCTTCCGCTAAGGCACGATCGCGCTCAAAATCGCGAGGATACGTAGAAAAATCTTCACTAGGGCCAAACTGTAGCGGATTAACAAAAATACTTAGAACAACAGTATCATTTTCTTTCCTTGCTTGCGATATTAGGGTTAAATGACCTTCATGCAGATATCCCATCGTAGGGACAAAGCCTATCGATTTCCCCGAACCTTTTTGATTCATTATTTCAGCCTGCATGTCCTTGATGGAAGTAATAACTTTCATTTCTTTCCTCCGTAAAGTACTTTCAGTTCATCTTCCTTCATTGTAAAAGAGTGTTGATCTTCAGGAAATTGTTTATTTTTCACATCAGAAGCATACGCTTGTATTGATTCGATCATAAATGGATTGACCGAATGATATTGCTTTACAAACTTTGGCACCCGTTCGACACCATAGCCTAAAATATCATGGTAGACGAGAACCTGACCGTCTACATTAAGACCTGCACCAATTCCGATTACAGGAATGCTAATCGAACGAGAAACCTCTTCAGCCAACTGCTTTGGTACACATTCAAGGACTATAGCGAATGCGCCAGCTTCCTCAATATTTTTCGCATCTTGGATCAATTTTTTTGCTTTTGTGGCATCTTTTCCTTGCACTTTATAGCCGCCTAATACCCCGACTGATTGTGGTGTCAACCCTAGATGGCCACAAACAGGGATTCCTGCTTTAGTAAGCGCAGCGATTTTGTCCACTACTTCATCTGCCCCTTCAAGTTTAACGGCATGGGCTCCTGCCTCTTGTAGTAGCCTGCCGGCATTGATCAATGTATCCTTTACAGATAAATGGTAGGTCAAAAATGGTAAATCAGCTACGATAAATGTATCCTTTGCTCCTCGTTTAACTGCTTTGGTGTGATGAATCATGTCTTCCATCGTCACTGGAATTGTAGAATCATAACCGAGTACAACCATTCCCAGAGAGTCCCCGACTAAAATGACGTCAACTCCCCCTTGTTCAGCTTGCTTAGCAGACGGAAAATCATAGGCGGTTAACATGACAATTTTTTCATTATTTTCCTTCATTTTTAAAAAATCCGTTGTTTGCTTCATCATTTTTTCCCTCCTTAATGTTGGGAGAGGTGATAAAACGAATTTGCAGAGCAAATAAAAAAGATCCTTCTGAAGGCAGAGGATCCCAGTTACTCTTTTGCATGTTCCATCCCTCTGTCCCGGTCCGTTATACGGATCTAGGCAGAAACCTTTTTAATTGTGAGATTGGTTTACAAAAAGGTGCAGTTCTAAGAAGATACTGCCCAAGGAAATTATAGCAAAAGTTATTAGAAAAGTGCAAGCGCTCATCATTAGACCTCGATGTCAGCAGAATAAATATGGTGAACGAAACCGGTCTCATCCTCCAATTTTAATACTCCTTCATCGGTAATTCCAAGTGCTTTACCTTCAATGACATTTGTTAATGTTCTTGCTTTTAGGATCTTGCCGATACTTACGGCATATCCTTCCCATAAAAGCTTTATTGGGAAAAAGCCTTGTTCTAAATAAAGTAAATATAATTTTTCAAAGTGCTTGAAAAAACTTTTGATTAATCCGGCTCTGGAGATTACCTTCCCTTTTTCTATAAAAAGTGAACTAGCTTTTTCCTGAAGTTCGCTTGGGAAATCCTCTTCCTTTTGATTCACATTGATGCCAATCCCAATAATGATGGAATGAATACGATCGGCTTCAGCTTGTAATTCTGTTAAGATTCCCGTAACTTTTTTACCACCGATTAAAATATCATTCGGCCACTTTATTTCTGACTGCAGCCCCGTTACTTCTTCTATCGCTTGAACAATTGCAACCGCGGTTAATAGTGTCAGCTGGGGAGCTTTTGTCAACGGAATGTTTGGCCTCAGTATAAGGCTCATCCATATTCCAGTATATTTTGGAGAATGCCATGTTCGGTTCATTCTCCCTTTCCCCGACCGTTGTTCTTCAGCAATAATGACGGTTCCTTCAGGTACCTCCTCATAGGACAAACGATGGGCAATTTTTTGTGTGGATTCCACACTTTCTTCATAATGAATATTCCTACCGATAAAGTTCGTTGTTAATCCTAGCCTGATTTCATCCGCTGTTATTCTTTCAGGTGTTTTTACAATCCGATATCCTTTATTTCTTACTGCCTCTAATTCAAAGCCTTCTTTTCTTAATTCCTCAATATGCTTCCAAACTGCGGTCCTTGAGCAGCCAATCAATTCAGCTAGATGCTGCCCCGATAAAAAGGTTTCTCCAGCATCTGTAAAGGCATCGAGCAGTTTTTTTCTTATTTCTGACTGCACTTCATTAGCCACTCCTTAATTGTTTGCTTATCATTCTCTAGTTTTCCCTCAACTATTGCCTGTTCTACTTCCAAGATCGTTTCCTTTAACCATGGTCCCCCCTTCTGATTAAACCATTCCATTAAGTCGCTTCCTGTAACAGCCATATCAGAACGCTTCTTGATCGGCAGCTTTTGATATTGATTTAGCAGGTTTCGGAGGGTTTCCATCCCTTTTAAGCCGGTTATCACGTTATATAGCCTTTCAGAAGAGGTAATAAGGTCACTTCCCGCAGAATATAAATCATAAACAGACCATTCTTGTTCAAGCCTTTTTTCGACAAAAAACAAAATATGCTGAATGTCTTTTATTTCTTTTACTGGAAGCCGCCAATCTCGTAAAAACTCATCAATCGATTTTTCCTTCAAATTTAAACAAAAAAGGAGTAATGACCACATTTCTTTCTTATTAAGACCTTCAAAATTAAAGTCTAACAATTTTTCAATCATTTTTTCCTGATGGGCTAAACCCGGTAAATAAGAAAATAATTTTGTTTCAAGTAAAATTTCAATCGCATGATTACAATTGTTTCCAATAAGTAACTTTTCAAACTCCGCTCTTTTTCGTTCGACAGCAATATTTTTCAACAGCGGGGCTAGATTTGTTAGAGCCTGAAGCGTTTCATCTTCAATAGAAAAGGAGAGTTGGCTGACAAATCTTACCGCTCTCATCATTCTTAGTGCATCTTCTTGGAAACGATCAATTGCTAAACCAACAGTCTGTATCGCCTTTTTCCTAATCGCTAATTGTCCATTAAAGGGATCAATGAGCGTTCCAGTTCGATCCATTGCCATCGCATTCATTGTAAAATCTCTACGCTGCAGATCTTCGGTAAGATTACGAATAAACGAAACCTCTTTTGGCCTTCGATAATCCTGATAATCCCCTTCAGTCCTAAAGGTGGTAATTTCATAAGAATTATGATTGACCAAGACGAGAACAGTTCCATGTTCAATTCCGATATCAACGGTTTTAGAAAAAATCCCCTTCACTTCTTCGGGTGTTGCCGATGTCGCAATATCGACATCACTTATTGGCTTTTTCAGAAGATAATCTCTGACAGAGCCTCCTACAAAGTAAGCCTCAAAACCTGCATCCTCTAATCTATTTAATACGGGAATGGCGGATAAAAATGGTTCTATCATCTATTTCACCTTAATTCAACAGCCTAAAATAAAGCTGCTCATATTGTTCAACGATTTGTTCAGCCTTAAACTTTGCGTTGACGGTATTTACAGACTGACAGGAAAATTTTTGATGAAGCGTGCTGTCAGTTAGGAGGGAGATGGCCTTTTCCGCAATATCATCGATATCTGCTACTTCACAAATATATCCAGTTTCTCCATGTTGAATTACTTCTGGCATGCCGCCAACATTTGTCCCAATACAAGGTACTCCACATGCCATTGCCTCTAACGCTACGAGGCCAAAGCTTTCTTTTTCAGACAATAACAGCATTAAATCACTAATGGAGTACAATTCCTCAAGATTTTCTTGTTTTCCGAGGAATAAAACCTGATCCTCGATTGAGAGCTTTCTTACTAGTTTACAAACGATGGTCATTTCAGGTCCATCACCGACCAACAGTAATTTTGCCGGCATGATGGCGGATATTTTAGCAAAGGTTTTTACTACATCCTGTACCCGTTTTACGGCCCGAAAGTTAGAGACATGGATAATAACTTTTTCTTCTTCCTTTATTTGCAGTTGAGACTTCAAGGAAGCTGCATCGCTTTTATGATAAATCCGATCATCAATAAAATTATAGACCGTTTCAATATGTTGATTTGGATGTATGAGCTCAATTGTTTGATTAACCAGGGCATTAGAAACAGCTGTAACAGCATCTGACTTTTCAATCCCAAATTTTATCGCATCTGTTAACGATGGATCATAGCCTAATACCGTAATATCGGTTCCATGCAAAGTCGTGACTATCTTAAAATCCCTTGTGGACATTTGCTTTGCTAAAATGGCACAAACCGCGTGAGGTATCGCATAATGGACATGTAGGATATCCAATTTTTCCCGATTCGCTATCTCCGCCATTTTACTAGCCAAGGCAATGTCATAAGGAGCGTATTGAAAAACGGAATATTGATTCACTTCGACCTGATGGTAATAAATATTATGGTACATTTTATTTAACCGAAATGGGAGACTCGATGAGATGAAGTGAATTTCATGCCCTTTTTCAGCGAGCATTTTTCCTAATTCCGTTGCCACAACACCAGAGCCACCAACAGTGGGGTAGCAGGTAATCCCTATTTTCAATTTTTTCATCTTTATTCTCCCATCAAATCATGCTTCAAAAGGGGTGGCACTTTCGTTTTAAAGCCCTCAGCATAGGTTACTCCAACCATTTTCCCAAACATTCTTTCCCTTGCCTCCACTGTTTCAATATACCCATTCACAAGCGGTGTATGGTAGCTTTGCTCTGAATATTCAAATTGGCTTTTATACGCACGTAAAGCCGCAAGCTTTTTCTCGATGAATGGTGAAATATCGATCGTAAAATCAGGCTTATGAAAACCATTAATCATGTAATAGTACACTTTTTCAACACGATGTGAAACGTTACATTCTTCCGTCTTATACTTTTTTATGCCCGCAGAAAAAATCGCCTCCTCTACAAGACGCGCACAATTGCCATGATCGGGATGACGATCTTCGAAGTAAGGGGCAAATACGACTTGAGGCTTATATTTTCTGATGACGTCAGCAATTTTTCTTATGTAATCTTCGTTTAGTATTAACCCTCGATCCGGGAACCCTAATGAGGTCCGTACTTGTACTTCTAAAATTTCTGCGGCATGGACTGCTTCCTTTTTTCTTAACATGACATTTCCATTAGAGGAAAGATCAGCATTTGTTAAATCACAAATGCCAATACTCTTCCCCTCTGAAGCCAATTTCGTAATAGTTCCAGCCATGCCGATTTCCACGTCATCCGCATGGGCACCAAATGCAAGAATATGTAATTGCTTATTTTCCATTTCCTTCACCATTCTCATGGACGACATTTCTCCATTCCAATAAACCCATCTCTAGTCCTCTTATAAGTAATTCAGCCGTCCCCATATTTGTAGCAAGTGGAATAGAATAAACATCGCAAAGTCTGACTAGTGCTGTAACATCTGGTTCATGTGGCTGCGCCGTTAATGGGTCCCGAAAGAAGAAAATCGCATCCATTTGATTTTTAGCAATCATGGCACCGATTTCCTGATCCCCGCCAAGCGGACCGGATTTAAAACGAGTTAAATTTAATCCGGTTGCTTCAGTTATCCTTAAGCCGGTTGTTCCCGTTGCGAAAAGTGTATGTTTAGCGAAAATGCCCTGGTAGGCTGTTACAAATTGTACTAAGTCATTTTTCTTTTGATCATGTGCGATTAATGCAATATTCATAAAACTGACCCCTAACTTAAAATATTTTCAAGTCCGTAAACAAAAGAATTTTGCTTCATAATTGTTTCCACAGCAACTTTAACACCTGACATAAAAGAGCTGCGATGATAGGAATCATGTCGAATTGTTAAAGACTGACCATCAGCACCAAATAAAACCTGTTGATGGGCAACAAGTCCAGGCAATCGGACCGAATGAATATGCATCCCATTGTAGTCAGCTCCCCTAGCACCATTCATGGCTTCTTTTTCATTTGGGTGCCCCTGTTTTTTCGGTTCTCTAACAGCTGATATCATCTCGGCTGTTTTTACTGCAGAGCCAGACGGTGCATCAAGTTTTTGATCATGGTGCATTTCAATTATTTCAACATCTCGAAAATATTTAGCAGCCATTTGTGAAAATTTCATCATCAGAACCGCACCAATAGCAAAATTTGGTGCAATAATACATCCTAACTCTTTTTCATCACAAATTTGTTGTAACTCTTCTAAGTCTTCTTGCGAAAAACCGGTCGTTCCTACTACCGGACGAACATTATATGAAAGAGCTGTTTTGGCATGATGCATGCCCACTTCAGGCGTTGTTAGATCAATTAACACATCTGCTTCAACATTTTGCAAACACTCTTCAATGTCTGTGTAAATGGGCACATTAGATATGGATTGGAAGCCAGCTACATCACTCAGCATCATTCCATCATGTTTATGATCAAGGGCAGCAACCAGATTAAAGTGTTCTGTGTTTGTTACTAATTTTACCGCTTCACTGCCCATTCGACCGCGAGGCCCGGCAATAATAATATTAATGGTTTCCAAACTCCTCACTCCATTTTATCAGTTTCAATTCTTGTCCAACGATTTTTATCCCTTGTATTAAATTTTGCCATGACATAATCATGTGCTTCTTCCAAATCAATGTTTAGGGCATTGGCAAAACAAATAAGGACAAAAAGGACATCACCTAGTTCTTCCTCTATTGCCTTTTCCGTTTCACTGGATTTTTTTGGTTTTTCTCCATAGTAATGGTTTACTTCTCTTGCTAACTCGCCAAGCTCCTCTGTAAGTCTTGCAAGCATGGCGAGGGGACTGAAATAACCTTCCTTAAACTGACTTATATATGTATCGACTTCCACCTGCAGTTCCTTAAGCGATTTTTTATTGGTCAATTTAATTACCACCTTATTTTTCTATATCAGTGAAATGGAATAATATATTCCTTTTTTATGTTAGCTAAATAATGGCTGATTTACAAATGTTTTCGTTGCATTCAAGCTCATTTCTACTTCTCATTGCTCAAGGAGTATTAATTCGCTATAATATAAACCGCCATATAGTGAAAAATATGGCAGAGGAGGAAAGCTCATGCTATTCGGTCTTAAATTAAAAAATATCTTGTTTATCCTATTAGGCACAGCAATAATGTCATTCGGCCTTGTCAATTTTAATATGCAAAATAAACTCGCCGAAGGTGGATTCACTGGAATTACACTGCTTTTCTATGGGTTGTTCAAATGGGATCCCTCTTATACAAACTTAATCTTAAATATACCTGTGTTTTTAATCGGATGGAAATTGTTAGGAAAAAACACTTTTTTATATACCATTATCGGTACAGTCGGTGTTTCTATCTTTCTTTGGATTTTTCAGCGATTTTCCGTAGATATGCCACTGCAGGATGATTTAACTTTAGCCGCCTTGTTTGCTGGCGTCTTTACAGGGATCGGCTTAGGGATTATTTTCCGTTTTGGCGGTACGACAGGGGGAGTCGACATTATTGCAAGGCTTGTTCAAAAATTTGCAGGCTGGAACATGGGGAAAACAATGTTCTTATTTGATGCATGCGTAATTATATTGTCTCTCACATACATATCTTATAAACAAGCAATGTATACACTAGTAGCTGTTTTTGTCGGCGCAAGAGTGATTGATTTCATGCAGGAAGGCGCATACTCTGCACGTGGTGCGATGATCATATCTGAAAATAACGAGCAGATTGCTGAAAAAATTATGGGGGAAATGGGACGGGGTGTTACCGCCCTTCGCGGATATGGTTCCTACACCAAAAATGAACGTGACGTATTATATTGTGTAGTAGCTAAAAACGAATTAATCCGCCTAAAAAATTTAATTACTTCCGTCGACCCCCATGCATTTATTTCCATTTCGGTTGTACATGATGTCCTCGGTGAAGGGTTTACATTAGATGAAAACAAAATGCCCTTACATGATTAAAAAAAGCAATGTCCTGGACATTGCTTTTTTTAATCATCATTTCTATTCATACCTGTAAAGATGAGTACGAGTCTTAATAATTCAAGAACGGCAACTGCTGCAGCAGCTACATACGTAAGGGCTGCGGCGTTTAAAACCTTCCTTGCCTCCCTTTCTTCCCGATTACCTATTAGACCGAGAGCTACAACCTGATCCATTGCCCGATTTGATGCATTAAATTCAACAGGTAATGTAATGATTTGAAAGAGAACAGCTGCTGCCATAAAAATAATTCCAATTAATAGCATTCCACTTATATGAGCAAGGATGCCAATCATAATCAGAACCCATGAAACATTTGATCCAAAATTCGCAACAGGAACTAATAGATGACGGAACCTTAGAAAAGCATATCCTTCCCCGTCCTGTATGGCATGTCCACATTCATGGGCAGCAACAGCAGCAGATGCAATTGAATGTCCATGATAATTTTCAGGTGATAGGCGGACTGTTTTGGATCTTGGATCATAATGATCACTTAAAAACCCGCGTCCTTCCTCAACTCCTACATTAAATAAACCATTTGCCTGTAAGATTTCCCTAGCAACGTCTGCTCCGCTGCGAAAGCTGGAAGTGGGAACCTGGGAATATTTTGCGAAAGTATTTTTTACTTTCATTTGTGCCCATATAGGGATTAATACGATAATTGCAAAATAAATAAGGTAATACATATTGACCTCCAAATCAGCTCGTAATGTTATTGCGTGCAAGTATTTTGCCGATTAGACGCGTCAATCCTTTTAGTCTCTTGACCGATTTTTTTTCTGATCTTTATCACCCTGGTACTTTCTCCAGCCTACATATGATAATGTCATAATGATAATACTTCCTGTTGAAATGATGACCCACCATAAGGAAGGGTCTGCATCATCCTCTTCCATACTGGCAAAAAGATTTTTTAAATCTGCGTCCAGTGCTATCAGTTCTTGCTGACTTTTTGAATTACTGACGATTTGGGATCGATATTCATTAATAAAATCAATCCGAGCATCCAATCTTTGAATATTTTCTACAGGTACATCAATTTTCATACTAGGATAAATGACATTATATAATGACAAAAAGGTGTTAAAGTTTGTATGAAAATGAGCCGTATCACCATTAGCGGCTGCATCTTTTGCTTGGTTAAAAGCGGTCATGATTTGTTCTTCCATTTCAGTCCATAAAGGTTGATGACTCGTCGCTAATGCATCAATAACAAGACGAAATTTTGTTAGTTTATTGATTCTTTCCTCATATTTCATGCTGGGACTTACCGCTGCCTCCATCGCTTCATCATGAGATGTGTGAACAATTCTAACCTCATCCATTGATAAGGGCCTTGTTGTCCCAGTAACACTGGTAAATTGATCTGAAAAATAATCAAGCAATTTTTTTGCATCTTCATATCTTTGAAACTTCACCATTTGGAGAGCTTCATCAGAGATATTATCCAGCTTCTCCATTGGCGATTGCTGTTCGGCATAAACAGTTATGGGAGTGAGCATAATGATAATTGCTAAAAAAAATAACCATCTGATTTTCAAACCTTGTCCCCCCTTTCATTACTAATAAAATGTATGTAGGGTTGGACAAGGTTAGACCATCTTCAATTATTTATTTTTAGTTTATACCTTTTTGGCCTAATTGCAAAATAATATGCTATACCGAGTGAAAGGATCGAAAGCCAGAACGTAAAATAGCCAATTTGCGGGATATAACGATCAAGCATTTGATAGCTAGGCAGCATGAAAAAGACGTAATCAATGACGTCATTATGGAGTGTCCAAATGGCTGTTACGATTAAATGCCACCATTTAAACCGGTAAAATGGCGCATATAAGATCCCTTGGACGGCCATTGCAAAATGAGAAAAAATCAACATATAACCGATCCAATCAAGTTCTCCCCTGACAAAATAAACTAGAATGTTCATGACAACTGCCCAAATCCCATATTTAAAAAGAGTAACAATGGCAAGAGCTTCAAGTAATGGCCAGTTTTTCCGCAGTAAAAATGCTATGAGGACAAAAACAAAAAATAAACTAGCGGTGGGACTATCAGGGACAAATGCAAGAAATATCGCAGGTGTTTCTTTAAGCTGCCACCCATACCAATAATAACCATAAATAGTGCCTGCAATGTTAACAATAAGTAAAAGCTTTAATATGGATCGATTCGCTAACAGAGGATAAATAAAGCGCACAAGCACACCTCTTTTCATTAAAGATTTTATGAATAAAAAAGCTGACGATCCTTTCGTCAGCTTTTTCATCATTTTTATTTACTACCAAGTCCTGAGATAAATTCAGATAGCTTCTTAAGCTGTTCGTCATCACCTTTAAAGATTCCTGGAGGCATTTTACCGCCTTTACCTTCTTTCGCAATCTTCGCCACTTCATCAGCAGATAAGCCAGTTCCGATTAATGATGGAGCTCCAGCACCACCTTGAAGGTTCTCACCATGGCAGGTTAGACATGTATTATCACTAGCAATTTTATATCCCTCATTGGTTTTATCAATATCGACTTTTTCAACAATTTTACCTTGGCGCTCCGCAGCTGCCCAGTCATGTGTTGCAACTGATTGCCAAGTTAAAAATACGATAGAAGCTAATGCTAAAAGCATGAATGCAGTAGCAAGCGGACGTTTTCTAGCACGACGCTCTGGTCCGCGATCAAGGAACGGTGCTAATAATAAGCCTCCGAAAGCTAGTCCTGGCATGATCATTGCTCCAACTACCGTGTATGGACCCGATGCAAACGAATATTTCAATAATTGATACAAGAATAAGAAATACCAGTCTGGTAATGGAATATAGCCTGTATCAGTTGGATCCGCAATCCTTTCAAGCGGAGCCGGATGTGCAACTGTTAAACATAAATAGCCGACAAGAAATACGGCACCTATCATCCATTCTTTTAAAAGGAAGTTAGGCCAGAATGCCTCTGTTTTACCAGGATATTCTGAGTAATCCTTTGGAAGCATCGTTTTACGTGATTCAGGTGCAGGAACACGTGAATCACCTACGAACTTCATACCTTTACCGCGATGCATTGAGCAATCCCCCTCCTTTTTCCGTAGAGATTTGAATAATTACAGTTTAAAATCGACTTTTATAGCGGTCCGGAAATACCTTGTCTACGAATCATAATGAAGTGCGCCGCCATTAATCCAAATAAAACTGCCGGCAAGAAGAACACGTGGATCGCGAAGAAACGTGTTAATGTTTGAGCACCAACAATGTGTTCATGACCTGCAAGTAATACCTTTACATAGCTGCCAATGAATGGGGTGGCCTCAGCAATTTGCAGACCAACTTTTGTTGCAAACAGCGCTTTCATGTCCCAAGGTAATAAATAACCTGTAAAACCTAAGCCTAACATGACGAAGAAAATCAAGACTCCGACAATCCAGTTCAATTCACGAGGTTTTTTATAAGCACCTTGGAAAAAGACGCGTAATGTATGTAAGAACATCATTACAAGTACTAAACTTGCACCCCAATGATGCATACCACGTACGATTTGTCCAAAAGCAACTTCATTTTGAAGATAATAAACAGATTCCCATGCGTTTTTAATATCCGGTACATAGTACATCGTTAAAAACATACCAGAAAGAATTTGAATGACTGTTACGAAGAATGTCAGACCGCCAAAGCAGTATACAAACGCGGAAAAATGATGCGCCGGGTTAACATGCTCAGGTACTTCATGGTCTGCAATATCGCGCCACAAAGGCGTAATATCTAAACGTTCATCTACCCAGTCGTAAATTTTGTTTAACAATGATTACGCCTCCTTCCGTGGTTTAGCTTTTCCTAAATAAAGATAACCGTCTTTTTCCTTGTATGGATATACATCAAGCGGTGCCAGTGGTGGTGTACCCTTAACATTTGTTCCATCCTTCGTATAACGGCCATAATGGCATGGACAGAAGAATTGCTCCGGGTGTTCTTTGTCAGAATTCCAGTTAACTGTACATCCTAAATGTTTACAAACAGGCGATAAAGCTACAATTTTATCTGATCCCTTTTCCCGATAAACCCAGGCAGATTCTGTTACATCCGACTCATACCACGCATCTTTTTGCTTATAGGTAAAGTCAACACGAACCGGTTCGTCTGTTAATTCAGAAACCTTTTGTTTTGTAGCAATAAAATCCCCGCCAGCCTCTGCCTTTAAAACCGGATCCACAGCGAAACGTACCATTGGCATTAACATACCAGCTGCCATAAAGCCGCCTACACCAGTTAATGTGTAGCTTAAAAATTGACGTCTTGAAACGCGTTCTTTACTCATGTTTATCCCCCCCTCTTTTCATGAAGTTAAGTCCAGCGGACAATTATTAAACACATATAAAACTAGGACATAACAATGATATATCAATCTGCAAGTAAGGTCAATATCATACTATTTTAAAAACATATAATCTGGAGAGTTTTACTTATTTTTCATGCCATTTTTGCGTAAAGAGAATTAACATCTGCTTTACTTGGCTATCAATAATTTCCATTTTTTGAGAATCGTTCATATGCTCAAGCGGAAGGGACGGAAGCCATATTAACGACCCGCCAAGCTTGTCTTCATGTATTCGCCAATCAAGCTCAGATGTTATGTAAAATATGTGCTTAAATTCACTCTTCGCAATATTTTCCTCCCATTTCAACAAATCGCTCAATACTATTTCATTTTTTAGATATGTAAATGGAGGAAATAATATTATTCTTCCTGTAAACTGCCTTTCTAAATGACCTGTTAAAAGTGTGATAAATTCAGCCGTTGCAGCAGATTGTTTCATCTCACCCCCGAATGATACCGAATATAAAGGTACAACAGCTGTATCCACATACTCCTTTGCATTAAAGTATGTCTCTATATCTTGAGGAATCCACTTCATTTTATACACCAATCCTTTTAATTTCACTATTTCAATAATATCATTATCTCCTAAAATAATAAAAGATAAAGTCGAATATTTAGAAAAATTCCTTGTGGCCGTTAATACCTTCTGAATAAAGAAAAAGGAAGCCTGCTTATCGCAAACTTCCTTTTTGTTCAGTCACTGTTAGTTTATTTAATTGTTCAGTTAACATCTGAAACGCTTCTCGATTTTGTTGATCAAGAGCTTCATCGATTAATTGCAGTAATTTTTCACGTTGAAAACGTTCAATACTATTTTGTAACAATTGTTCTGCAATGATTCCATCCTTTTCATTAACTTGTAAATGTTTCGGAACGAATGGATTTTCTTCGAGAACAGCCGCATACTGGTGTGCCTGATTGGATGCATGAAAATTTAATTGAATAAAAATATCCTCGTCTCGATTTAGCCGTATATCATGAAAGGATTTTTCGGCATCAGTCGTCATAACATTTTCTTTATAAAAACGAAATGGTACTTTATCCACACAATGTGTTGACATAATCAAACCCCGCGGACAATACTGCGCTTGCTCAACAAAATGAACCTTTTCCATCAGTTGATCGTGGCTCATTAAATAGTTGAGAATCCAAACACATTCTCTTCTTTTTAATTGATAATGATTTAAAAACCAGCGAATAAAGTCCTTCTTCTCGTTGACAGAAACAGGGGTTGCCATGATAATTTCCCTCCTCTGCATAATCAGCTTTTTTTATTCTTGTTAATCAGTTATACGTTCAATTAAATCTAAATACTCGACATTTGTTGGATCTTTAATTAGCAGCTGTTTAAAAATTTCGGCGGCTCGGTCGTTTTTTCCTTCCTCAATTAGAAAATATCCGTAATCCTGCAAAAAGGCTTCGTTATTCTTAAAAAAAGTATATGCACTTTCATATTTGTCTGATGCGTAAGAAAATTCTTCAAGTTTATCGTACGCTAAGGCTGAATCCCATAGGATCTGCGGTTCTTCATCTTCTGTAATATCAAGCTGGGAAATTAACTCAATAACATCCTCATATCGTTCCTGCTGAAAAAAGAGCTTATTTAACGTAAGAGCAGCATCGATAAAGCCCGGGTCTAAGGCAAGTGCCTCACGGAAAAACTGTTCTGCTTCGTCCACTTTTCCCAGCTTTAAAGCCATTTTCCCGCCATAGAAAAATAATTCTTTATTAAATTCATCCTGTTTAATGCCTTCTTTAATAGAGTTTAAACTATTATCAAGCTCTTCTTCCCGTTCATATGCTTTTGCAAGATGTAAATAAAGTGAATGATATTCCGGGTCAAGCCCTTTTAGTTCATTGAACTTTTCAATTGCTGTCCGATTATATCCTGCCTGAAGTGCTGTAAAAGCGTAACCGAAAAGTGTATTAATCTCTAATTTTTCATCAAGTGCCTTATCATAATAGGTAAGAGCCTCTTCAAAATCTCCAGAGGCACTTAAAAGGTCTGCGATCCTCCCATGTATATTGACACCAGCAATTTCGTTTTCTTCTCTTAAAACCATTTCATAAGCATTCATTGCCTTTATTATTTCGCCTTGATCACTGTAAAGCTCGCCCAAAGCAAAATCAATAATGACCTCATCCGGCAATACCTTTTTTGCTTTCAAAAGCTTTCTTTCACATACTTCATAAAGGCCCTGAACCTGATAAAGATCTGCTAACAACAGTAATGACTGTCCAAAATGAACATCTTGTTCAGAAATCTTTTCTAAGACAAGGATCGCTTCCTCTTCTTCTCCTGCTTCCACTAAAATTTCACCAAGCATAACGAGAAGTTCTCCCTCCTCGGGATATATTTCTAAAAGGTTTTCGACTAGAGCCTTGGCTTCCTCTAAAAATCCATATTGGTACAATTCTTCTCCAAGGAGAAATTTTTCATCGTGGCTACCGTTTTTTAATACAACATTATATTCATTTAAGGCCTCTTTATGTTGACCGTTTTCTAACATATTAATAATTTTATCTACTCGATCCATTGACTATTACCTCTCGTTCCCATCAGAATAGCGTAAGCGCCTTGCTCGGGTTCGTTATAAGGCGCTTTAGCACTGGTAAGTGCTTAGTAGCCCTTTATGTACCCAAGCATAAGACAAGCCGGCTGAAAGGTTGTCTTTTAACCTTTTTGCCTGATTGGCTTATTACTTCGAGCCCTTAGGCGCATAAGCTGTACAATTCTCAAATTTACAAAGAAAAATAAGATGGAGTTCTCACCTTAACATGTTCTCCATTTCCAGGTTTAAATAAAACTTTTTTCCCTGAGAGGACAACCTTTCCTTTGTGAACTGTAACTACTAGTCTATCACTATGATAATGAAATAAACTTGCTTCATCAACATTCTTGATTTCTCTTCCCTTTACATATAAATTATAACTTAATTCGGCACCGTTCATAAGGCTTCCTTTTTGCGGGTATAATCCGATTTTGTTTAGTACTGGAATAGACAAAGGTTTGTTTTCTTCAACTTCCTCGTATAACGCTGGGATTTTTTCTCTTAGCATGATATCCTTCCATTTCGACATAACAGCCTTGGCATCCTTCTTTTGTAAAGAAGAAATTAATGGAATAAAAGGACTGTTGAATGGAAACATTGCTTCCCTTATCCATCCCCAAGGAACTTTCTCTAACTCCTCTAGATCCTGAAGATCAACAAAAACGGCCGGAATTTTTAGCTTTTTGCAACTTCTGATAAAGGATGTTGTTATTAAACGAGCAGGGATTTTAACCCCGATAATAAAGTCAATCGGGCTGCTTATTAAGGCAGTTTTCATTTCTTTTATTTTTTCTGATAGTTCTTTTTCGTATGTAATATCAGCATATGTAAACAAAGTGGTACATCCTTTTAACAAAAAATGTTCAATTATACAGTTTTTTAAATCTTGAAATGAACCTTGATGTGGAATTTTAGAACTTAAAAGGACATAAGAAGGGGTCATAATATACGGCTCAGCGTTCATTTTTATTAATTGATAACGCTTGAACCCTGTTTGAATGGCAGATATTCGATCATCATTAATTAATAGCGAACATGTATGAAGCTCTTTGTCTTTTAGAATATTGGCATTTTCAATAATATACATCGTCCCACCCACCTATTTCCTTTCTTTAAGACAAGCTATGCCAACAAACTGAAAACTATGACATTCAAACAACATCAAGATTTTTTTACAATAGGAAAAGCTGCCATAATATGCAGCTTTTAGTGGATTAGGCTATTTAAATGGGCAAAGAAATTCGGATAAGAAACAGATATGGCTTCGGATTGCTCAAGTTCTACATTATTCACACATAAAAGGGCAGCAATCGAGAGCATCATGCCAATTCGATGATCTCCATGACTTGAAACACTACCACCGTTTAAATTAGATTTTCCGTAGATGATCATTCCATCGTCGGTGGCTTCAATCGAAGCTCCTAATTTTCTTAATTCATGGACAACGGTATCTATTCGATTGGTTTCCTTTACCTTTAATTCTTCAGCATCTTTAATCACTGTTTTTCCCTCTGCCTGTGTTGCCAAAAGGGCAATAATCGGAATTTCATCAATTAGTTTTGGGATTAAATCCCCTTCGACAACAGTACCTTTTAGATTAGATGTTTTGATGATGAGATCACCAGCTGGCTCAAACGAGTTGTCATCCTTTTGAATAATCACTAAGTCTGCACCCATCTTCTTCATTACCTCGATGATTCCCGTTCTAGTTGGATTTAGACCAACATTTTTTAAAACAATTTCACTTCCCGGAATAACGGCCCCAGCAACAAGGAAAAAGGCCGCAGACGAAATATCACCTGGGACATGAATTGCCGAAGCTGTCAGTTTTTGCCCACCTTTGACAGTAATCATCTTGTTATCTTTGTTAATTTCACCGCCGAATTGTCGAATCATTCTTTCCGTATGATCACGGGTTTCAGCAGGCTCGATAATCGTACTTTCTCCTTCTGCCTGCAGACCTGCTAAAATTAATGCTGACTTTACTTGTGCACTGGCAACTGGAAGCTCATAATGGAAAGGATTTAACTGCCCTCCACGGATTGAAATAGGTGTGAAGGCACCGTTTTTTCGACCATCAAGCCATGCACCCATTCTTGTTAAAGGACCTGTTACTCTTGTCATTGGCCTTTTCCCGATTGACTCATCACCTACTAGAGTAGAAAAAAATGGTCTTCCTGCCAATATCCCCATTAATAAACGAATTGTTGTCCCGGAATTGCCTACATCTAATACTTCATCAGGTTCAGTTAATCCCTCAAAACCATTTCCGATAATACGAAGCTGGTTGTCAGATTCCTCGATGGTTACCCCGAGCTTTCGAAAGCACGATATAGTACTTAAACAATCATCTCCAGGCAAAAAATTGGTAACCTTTGTTTCGCCATAAGCGATAGATCCAAACATGACAGATCTGTGCGAGATGGATTTATCTCCCGGGATTGTTATCTCACCGAATAAACGATTTATGTTAGTTTTAAGTTTTAATGACGCCATAAAAAATCACCTTTTTAATAATATCAGTTTATCTCATTGTACTTCGAGAAATGTCCAGATCCATAAGAATAAGCTTCGGAAGCGATACCTCGTACGAAGGAAAAGCATAAGCTTTTTCGAGGAGCGTCAAGCGGCGAGACGACTTCACTCTTCTCCCTACGATAAGTCAACAAACATCGGTTCTCTGTCGCTCCCAGTCGAAGAGCTTCAGTCCATACTCCATTAAATCAGCGCTTCCGCTTTTCTATGAACCAATGAATGTGGCATAGCTGGAATAATTGCCAATACATCGTTCTGCCTTTTGACGATCCTCTTCTGTTTGAAAGCTAATGACTAATACTCCATTTATGTCTTCACGTGTTTCAAGGATGCGAATATTTGTGATGCTGATTATTTCCTTCGCTAAATAACCGGTTATTTCTGAAATCACACCAGGGTAATCTGGCACATCGACATACAAATCATAAAATGCTGGTATCGCGCCTTTTTCTTTTTGTGGCAACCCATCGCGAAATTGCTTTGCCTGTTTAAAATAATCGAAAATTTCGGAACTATTTTCTATTTCCAGTAAATCTTTTACTCCATTCATTTCATCCTGCCACTGATTGAGCAGTTTAATTAATATTTCACGGTTGTGCAGCAAAATATCTTTCCACATTGCCGGGCTGCTTGAGGCAATACGTGTGATATCCCTAAATCCGCCTGCAGCGAGACGGGGGATGAGACCTTCTGCCTCTGATAATTTTTCAGTTTGCCTGACAATCGATGCGGCAATAATATGTGGAAAATGACTGACTATCCCTGTAAGATAGTCATGATTTTCAGGTGTGACGGTTAGAAATTTGGCATTTGTCCCGATTAACCAATCTTTCAATGTTTCAAGTTTTGTATCTTCTATATGTTCTTCTGGAGTTAACAGGTAAAATGCATTTTCAAATAAAATTTCTTTAGCCGCAGTAACACCGCTTTTATGTGAACCAGCCATTGGATGGCCTCCGATAAAGGTAATTCCCTTCTGCATTAAGCTAGCGGCACTTTCGACAATTCTGCCTTTTGTACTGCCTGTATCTGTCACGATTACCTCTGGATTAAGCGGAAGTTTAGATATCAACTGGATAATTTCCTTCGTTTCGTTTACAGGTGCTGCAATTATGATTAATTCAGCATCAATGGCACCATCATAAATATTTTCCGCTATATCATCAATGACTCCTAGCATTTTCGCAAGTCTTGCCTGTTCGCTATTTATATCAAATCCAACAATCACAGCTTCATTATGTTCCTTCTTGATACATAATGCTAAGGAACCACCAATTAATCCTAAGCCAATAACAAAAACTCGGCCTTTCAATTTATATCCCCCTAGTTAGAGAGAACTGCTCTCCTCAGTTCGCTTCTAGAAATTCGCTCAATGCCTTAAGGACACCTTTGTTTTGTTCAGAAGAGCCAACCGTAATTCTTACTGCTGTCGGGAAACCAAGAGCTTTTCCGGAGCGTACGATATATCCTCTCGCTTGTAAATATTGAAAAACCTCGTCCCCATCAACTTTAAAATCAATTAAAATAAAATTGGTCTGGGTAGGGTAAAATTCAAGATGATGCTTTTCACAGAATTTATAAAACTGTGCCAGACCCTGTCTATTTTTTTCTTTACAAATTTCGACAAATTCCTGATCCTTGATTGCTTCACTAGCAGCTAATTGACCTAAAAAATTCATATTAAATGGTTCTCTTGCTGGTTCAAGTGCTTTGATGATAGCGCGGTTCGCCACCCCATACCCAACCCGTAGTGCAGCAAGTCCATATATTTTAGAAAAAGTTCTAAGCACAATTAGATTTTCATACTTACGTGTTAAACTGATTGCATTATAGTAATCTTCTGCGACTACATATTCATAATATGCTTCATCAAGCACAACGAGGATATGTGACGGCACCTTTTCTAAAAATGGAATTAATTTATTTTTTGGGATATATGTACCCGTAGGATTATTAGGACTGCAGAGCCAAATGATGTTCGTTTTCTCGTCAATCGCCTCAAGCATGGCATCTAAATTATGGTCTCCATTGACAAGAGGGATCTCCTTAATAATTGCCCCTTCAATCACTGCATTGTGCTTGTATTGAGAAAATGTTGGGGTTGCCATAATGGTACTGGCCATCGGGTGCAGTAGCGCCCTTGAAATAATTTGAATTAGATTATCTGAGCCATTCCCTAATATTATTTCATCTTCATCAACCTGTAAAAACGCTGAAAGTGTCTCTCTTAAATGAGAGGCGTAGCCATCAGGATAAAGAGCCAAACTTGTTTGATATGATTGAAGAGCTGAAAGTACATGTTCTGAGCATCCAAAAGGATTTTCATTAGATGCGAGCTTAACAATATGATCCAAATTAAATTGTTTTTTGACTGCCTCAATTGATTTTCCTGGTTGATAGGGTGTAAGTGTTAATAACTGCTCTTTCCATCTCATTTTCCCCACTCCATTCGTTCTGATTGTCATACTTTTTTAAGAATAAGATATTTTTATTATACCAAACTACTGCCAAGGTCTGGTCTTAATACCTTTGCTTCCTTTAAATATACATGAACAATCTTTTCCTGCGCTATGCCTGTATCCACATGCATCATGATTCTAATGCACATCTTCAAAGCATTCGGAACAGGAATTTCCCGCATACACATTACAGGTACATATGTCCATTTAGCAAATTTCCGCAATGCCTTTGCCGGAAATGCAGCATTAATATCTTCTGTGGTTGAAATTAATACGGAGGCGACGGAATCAGGTTGAATATGATTAACCTCAATTAATTTAGCCAAAAGCTCCTCTGTGGCAGAAACAATGGCTTCTTCAGTATTTGCGTTAACCGTCGTTGCTCCCCTCACCCCTCTGATCATGATAAATCCCCCTTGTATTAAAAACTTTTAAGCTCTTTTAATAAAACTGCTTCGGATATTTCCTGAATCCTTGGCTGTCCCACTTTATCTAGTAACACAAATCGAATAGACTCGCCAACGGACTTCTTATCCTGTTTCATTTTGACGATCAGACTCTCAAAGGTTAGCTGTACGGGTATGTTTATTTTATATCCCAATGTCGTAACCCATTCGATAAATTCATTTAAATGAAACGATAGCCCCAAAAGTTCATTGCTTAATTTTAAAGCGAAAATCATCCCGATCATAACCGCTTCACCATGGGTGAAATTACCATACCCCATTTCTGATTCAATTGCATGTCCAAGCGTATGCCCAAAATTCAAATAAGCACGGATTCCGGTTTCTCTTTCATCTTGTGAAACAAAATTATTTTTAATTCTTATGCCTTTTACCAGAGAATCCGATAATTGCTCTAATGTTAAAGATTTCAAATCATGAACATTCGTTTTTAACCAATGATAGAAATTGGGATCTGCAATAAGTGCATGTTTAATAACCTCAGCAAACCCAGAACGAATTTCTTGGATTGGCAGCGTTTTTAACAGTTCAAGATCATAAAGAACAGCTTCTGGTTGATAAAAAGCACCAATCATATTCTTTCCAAGCGGGTGGTTGATGGCAACTTTCCCGCCGACAGCACTATCATGAGCTAGAATTGTAGTGGGGACTTGAATAAAAGGGATCCCTCTCATATAGGAAGCAGCAACGAATCCCGCCAAATCCCCAACTGCACCACCGCCAAAAGAAATAATGACAGATTTCCGATCAAGATGATTCTCAAGTGCTGTTGATAGAGCCTCATAATAAACTTCAAAGGTTTTTGCCTTTTCGCCGCTAGGTGCAGTAAAAATAACGGGATTCCATGGTTTTAGAACGAGCAGCAGCTTTTCAAGATGAAGCTTACCAACAGTTTCATCAGTAATAATTAATACTCTGGTAAGATTGGTAAAATGATTGGTTAAAAAAGCACCAAGTTCTTTTCTTATACCTTCCCCAACTAAGACATGATACTTTTTTGACTCTGTTTGGATTTGTACGGTTTCCATTAAAATTCCCTCGCATATTCACGCTGTCTATTTATCTCATCGGCAAATGTATTAAAACGGTCACTGTAAAATTGTTCAACAAGCGCATTCGCAAGCTCCCAGGCAACAACATGCTCCGCAACAATTGCTGCAGCAGGTACTGCACAGCTGTCAGAACGTTCAACACTCGCAGCATACGGCTCTTTCGTTTCAATATCGACACTCATTAATGGTTTATATAGTGTCGGGATTGGTTTCATTACGCCTCTGACTACAATTGGCATCCCCGTAGTCATCCCGCCTTCAAACCCTCCCAGCCGGTTTGTTTTACGGTAATACCCTTTCTCCTTGTCCCAGGCAATCTCATCATGTACTTCACTTCCAGGCTTCCTTGCTGCTTCAAACCCAATTCCGATTTCCACACCTTTAAAAGCGTTTATACTCATTATTGCTGCTGCTAATTTTCCATCTAATTTACGATCATAATGAACATAGCTTCCCACTCCAGCTGGCATTCCTGTCGCAATAACCTCAACAACCCCGCCAATAGAGTCGCCATTTTGCTTTGCTTCATCAATAGCATTCATCATATCCTGCTCTACATTTGAGTCTGCCACCCTTACGGGAGAATTTTCTGTCCGTTCCTTTATGGCCTCTACCGTTAGGGAAGGATCTACATTTGCCTTTATTCCGCCAATTTCTACTACATGTGAAACTAGTTCAATGCCAACAAGGGATAAAAGCTTCTTGGCAACAGCACCAGCTGCTACTCTAACGGTTGTCTCTCGTGCTGAAGATCGTTCTAGAACATTTCTCATATCCCGATGTCCATATTTAATGGCACCATTTAAATCGGCATGTCCCGGTCTTGCCCGTGTTACCTTACGCTTTATTTCATCCTCTTGTCCTTCTTCTATCGCTTCAATACCCATAATAGTTGTCCAATGCTTCCAGTCATTGTTTTTCACTACTAGAGCAATTGGGGATCCTAGTGTTTTTCCATGGCGTACACCAGATACAATTTCTGCTGAATCTTTCTCAATTTGCATGCGTCTTCCACGGCCATAGCCCTTTTGACGTCTTGCCAACTCTTCATTTATATCCGAAGCCGCAAGCGGCATTCCAGCTGGCAGACCTTCTAAAATTGTTGTTAGCTGTGGCCCATGGGATTCACCAGCAGTTAAATATCTCATTCCCATTCTCTTTCCCCCTTCAACTCATTAAAGAATTATGTATCAATATATCATATCACGTTCAATAAACATAGTATAATAATTCAGAAAATAGCGGGAAAATTTTTGTATACGATTACAGAAAAAGGCACTTGTATGGTTACATACAAGTGCCTTTTTACTGTTAAATTAATAAATCCATTCGTTTACTAATTTAGAATACTCAACTACTCCAGTATCTTTAAAAAACAAGCCGATTTCTCGCTCTGCGCTTGCTGGTGAATCAGAACCATGAATAACATTTTTACCAACGGTTAATCCAAAATCACCGCGAATCGTACCAGGTGCCGCATCCTTTGGATTAGTAGAGCCCATCATTTGCCTAGCAGTTGCGATGACATTTTCACCTTGCCAAACCATTGCGAAAACAGGTCCGGATGTAATGAAATCTACTAATTCACCAAAGAATGGTCGTTCCTTGTGCTCTCCATAATGTTCTTCAGCAAGTTCAGTTGGGATGCTCATTAATTTAGCTCCAACCAATTGGAAGCCCTTTCTTTCAAATCTTGCAACAATTTCTCCAATTAAATTACGCTGTACGCCGTCCGGTTTTACCATTAAAAAAGTTTTTTCCATGAATTCCACCCCTAAATGATTATGTATATTGATTGTTTTCAGAGAACAATCCATGGAAAATGGTATCACTTTTTCGAATATTTAGCAACATAGAAAAGCTTATGCTACCTGTTCAAGTCAATGACATATGTAAGCTAGAATTTTCGTCTGCCAATATATTTTGCAATATCACGAAGTGTTTTTTTGGCTTTATTATCTGGTAATTCTTCTAATACAGCTAAAGCTTTATCTAAATAGTGATCACTCAGAGCAAATGACTTTTCGATTGCACCTGACTGTTTTATAAGGGAAATTATTTTTAAAATATCATCAGGAGCCATATTCTCATGAACCCGTTCAATTTCCCTTCGAATCTCGTCATTTTCCATTGCAAAAAGGGCTGGAGCCGTAATATTCCCTTGTAAAAGATCACTTCCTGCTGGCTTCCCTAGTGCCTTTTCGGTAGAGGTGAAATCTAAAATATCATCGATAATTTGATAGGACATTCCCACGAAATACCCAAAACGGAAAAGCTTTTTATGGAAGGACTCTTCAACCCCTGCAGCAATTGCACCTAATTGGCAGCTGACAGCAATTAACAATGCTGTTTTCCTCTTAATTCTACGAAGATAATCCCGAAGGTTTTGATTAAAACGGTATTTGTCTTTTATCTGCTGAATTTCCCCCAAAGTCACTTCAACGATCGTATTTGCTAAAATTTTATGGGCAGCAGGTTTTTCGATATTTGTCATTAATTCTAATGCGAGGGCAAAAACAAAGTCGCCGGTATACATCGCGATTTTATTATCCCATTTTGATTTAACAGTTGGCTGGCCTCTGCGAAGATCAGCATCATCGATTACATCATCATGGACAAGGGATGCCATATGAATAAGTTCGAGGGCAACAGCAACATTTTTCATCACATGTATATCATAATGACCAAATTTTCCCGCAAGCAAAACAAAAACAGGACGAATTCTTTTTCCTCCGGCTTGTAATGTATGCATCGATGCTTGTTTCAAAAGAACAGACTCAGGTTGGATTGTCTCCTCCAACTCTTTTTCGATTATGTTAATATCCGAATTCAAAAATGAATACATCATTTTTAATTTCATTTGTATTCACCCAGCTTTTCATCCTGTCTTCTATTTCAATGTATTAATTTTTTTTGCCAATATGAACAGCGGCCGCACCGCCGCTATACGGTTTGAATTTCACATCTTTGAAGCCCGCTTGTTCAAACATTTTGGCAAGCTCCCTCGTTCCTGGAAAGTCACGTGCTGATTCATGAAGCCAGGCATATTCTCTATAGCTCTTTGCTAACAATTTTCCAAACAACGGCATAATAAAACGGAAGTAAAAATAATAAAGCTGTTTATAGCCGATTAATGTAGGTTGTGATGTCTCAAGACAGACAGCAATACCACCCGGCTTTACTACCCGATGCATTTCTTTCAATACCTGCATGTAATCTGGGACATTCCTTAAGCCAAAGCCAATCGTAACATAATCAAAGCTATTATCAGGAAAGGGCAGTTCCATTGCGTTGCCGTGGATTAATTTAACCTGCTTAAGACCCAGTCCTTTAACCTTTTCAATTCCAACATTCAACATATTTTGGCTAAAATCTAACCCAGCCACTTCACCTGTCGGACCTACTGCTTCAGCTAAGGCAATTGTCCAATCGGCCGTTCCGCAGCAAACATCGAGAGCTTTTGAACCAGGCTGAACATTCATTCTTTTCATGGTGTCCTTCCGCCACTTGATGTGCTGCTGAAAACTAATAACTGAATTCATTTTATCATAGTTATCAGATATCTTTTCAAACACATTGTGAACGCGCTGTTCTTTCGATTGCTGCATTTTTTACCCTTCTTCCACAAAAGATTTTGCATATGGCTTGTATTGATTCAACAACATCGTAATCCTTTTTTCAAGTAAGTCATTTAAGTAAGGAAGCTGTTTTACTCCTTTTTCAATAACTTGTTTGGAAAGTTCTAGATAGTGGTCGCAAATCTGTAATAAATAATTTCGTTGCTCACCTGTTAATTCTTTCAATTTTGTTTCATTACCAGGGAAGATAATATTCTTCAAGGATTCAAATAATATGGAGCTTTCTGAATGAAAATATTGCTTTTTTTCATTTAGTAACCGTTTAAAAAATAACAAATTAGCAAGGAAATCATTCCATAAATCTAATTTAAAATAATCGGAGAGCTTTGTAAGTAAGGAACTTTCAATCCGCTTCATACTAATCATCAGTTTTTCTATTCCCTCAGGATTACATTGGTAAACAAAAATCTTATTTTCGTTGACTTCTTTTACCCCTTTTGAGAGTGATTTAATCATCATAATATCTTCTGAATCGGCAAGATGTTTATAATATAAGCCGCTAAAATAATCCCCGGCGAGAACTGTTAATTGACGATTTTTTTCATCTTTTGATTCATTGGAAATATGTTCATGGGTATCAAGGGCAATTTGAATTAACATTATTGACAATGCATAGTTCTGGATATCACTAAAAGACAATTCAAGCCGATCCATTATTGAGATGAGGATAAGAAGCTTATCTTCGTCAATAATTGGGGTTTCAATATAATCGAGCAAGTATGAGTCAAAAACCTTTTTCTCGATTTGATCCCTAATAATTGTAAATTTTTGTCGAATATCCTGCACACTAATCACCCTTGTTTCCCAGAAGTAATATCCTATGTATTTTTATTTGCCGATAGGAAAGTAAAACTTTCCAATCAGGCATAAGTGCAACTACGCCTCTGTCTTCGCCTAACGGCTTGCCAATCGGCGAGTTTTCTTTATCTTTTGGAAAGAAAAATTCATGCCCATGAAATAAAGAAAATCATAATCCAAATTTCTTAAACACAAGGCAGACACCATTATATCATAAAAGGCATCCTATGGGCAGGAATTCACAAAATAATCATTACTATACAACTTTGACTTATTACATGCTGATTAGAAAAGCCCTGCTTATTTCTTCATTTCGCTTTCTAATCCACCAAATTGGGTGAGAATTTTTGCGTCTCCCCTAATTTTGATTGCTGAAGTATGCTCCGTAAATTGAGCAATTAGTACCTCACCTTTATCAAGCTTTTCTGAATGATGGAATCTTGTATCTGTACCTCTAGTTAAACCGATTACACTGACACCATCTTCAATGGCTTTAATGACTATATAATCATTATTTTGCTGATTGCGCTTTTCCAATATAATCACTCCAAATATGTTAGAAATAATCGACGCTACTATTTTATTAAGGAAAGTACCTCTGAACGAGCAA